>Ga0209164_1000282_pt1 | contig 142752 bp, 104 predicted proteins | sample MTBNYHSulfiMetaG_FD_187458 | JGI IMG/M metagenome (GOLD analysis project Ga0209164, IMG submission 187458) | Enrichment culture microbial communities from rom New York Harbor, USA that are MTBE-degrading - MTBE-NYH (New York Harbor Sulfidogenic)... | ecosystem: Environmental > Aquatic > Marine... | reverse complement strand
TCGCACTGCGGGCCGTTGCTGTTTCCATGGCTTGTCTCCTTTGGAATGGTTATGGGTTTGGAGAACAAGCTTAACAGCGCGGCCCGTTTTGCGCAAATCGTGTCGTGCGCTTATACATAGTATCTACCGCGGAATAACAAGCAACCCTGCAGCAGTGACTTCCATATAAACTGACATGAAAAGTCTGTTGTCTGTTGATCTGCAGTACCCGCGGCCTGTTAACCGCTTGCGGCTGATTATCCTGGCCTGGACAGCGGTAGTATTTATGACCGCAGCCTTTCTTTCATTCCATGCCATTGCCGGCCAGCAGGTCTGGACCCCTCCGGTTGGCAGCAGTGAGCGCAAGGACATTGTCAATGCCCTGCGGCAGGAGGTGAAGATTCAGCATGGCCTTGACGTGCATTTTGTTATCAGCCATCTCAAGGTCAAGGATAACTGGGCCTGGCTCCAGACCCGACCGCAGTCGCCCGATGGGAAAAACAGCTATGAGGATATCGCTGCCCTGCTCCACAAGGTTAACGGCGCATGGCGGATCTGCGAGCTGGCCTGCGCCGAGCCGGATAATCCCGATTGTCTTGGCGGGCCGGAATATTTCAAGGGGCTGCAACGCCGTTTTCCCGAGGCGCCTGGGGAGATTTTTCCCGGGTTTTGAGTTTTTGCCTGGGGCAAGGGGCGGAAGGATTCGTGAGGCGGGTAGCGTGACACCCGGCAGGGTCAGGGGCAGGTTATTATTTATTGCCCTGTTCCGCCTGTTTCTGACTGGCTTCCGCAATATTATCCTTGGCGATTTTCGTATGCGGATGATCAGGGCCTAATTTATTGTTCCATACCGCCAGGGCCTTGTCATAACAGGCAATGGCCTTGTTGTACTCTCCTTTATGCGCCAAGGCATCTCCCAGGTTATTCCAGGCTTTTGCCACATTCGGATGCTCTTCACCAAAGGCCTTCCTGACCACGGCCAGGGCCTTGTCAAAATAGGCGATGGCCTTGTCGTACTCGCCTTTATCCGCCCAGGCAATGCCCAGGTTATTCCAGTCCCTTGCTACATTCGGATGCTCTTCACCAAAGGCCTTCCTGACCACGGCCAGGGCCTTGTCAAAATAAGCAATAGCCTTGTCGTACTCGCCTTTAGTCGCCCAGGCAATACCCAGGTTATTCCAGTCCCTTGCTACATTCGGATGCTCTTCACCAAAGGCCTTCCTGACCACGGCCAGGGCCTTGTCAAAATAGGCGATGGCCTTGTCGTACTCGCCTTTATCAGCCCAGGTAATGCCCAGGTTATTCCAGTCCCTTGCTACATTCGGATGCTCTTCACCAAAGGCCTTCCTGACCACGGCCAGGGCCTTGTCAAAATAAGCAATAGCCTTGTCGTACTCGCCTTTAGTCGCCCAGGCAATACCCAGGTCGTTCCTCAATGCCGCCACGGTAACGGACTCTTCACCTTCCAGGTCCACATAGTGGTGTAATGCGTTTTCATAACTGGCAATGGCCTGATCGTAGGACGCACTATCGATATAAACCTTGCCCAGCGACCATTGATAATCAGCAACCTGATTAGTATCCTCCCCTTGCTTGGCAAGCTCTATGGCCTGCTTAAAAGAGTCTATGGCTTCTGGCAGGGCAAAACGGGTATGGAGCGATTTGGCCTTTAAGGCCTGGCTCTCGGCGGCCGAGCGTTTTCGTTTTATATAGCTTTCCTTGAATTTTTCCGCCGCCGCATTGTCCAGCTCAACGGCTTTGGCCAACAACGCCTCGGCCCCGGCAAAGTCGGCAACATCAATGGCCTGCCTGGCCTGGTTCTGCCGGGAGCGCACGTCAGGATCTTCCGATTCCAGCATGGCGGCCAGCTTTTGCAGTTCCTGGTAACGTTCGGCCAATTGCCGCAGGGTGTTGTCCCATTCTGCAATGGGGACATGTTGTTGTTCCAGGAGCTTGAGGAAGTTTTTGACCGCCGCCTCGGCCACCCCCAACTGCTTAGCCAGTTCAATATCGGTCACGCCGGAATTATAGGTTCGCTTATCAATGGTCCCTGAACCAACAACTGTATCGCCACCGCTGTGAATTTCACCTGTGGTTATTGTCGCCGTTGTGGGTTTGTCAAAGTGGATATAGACGGCCCACAGACCGCTGGCGACTACCACCAGCCCCCCGCCCAGCCAGGAGAGGATTTCGCGGTTTTCTTTGTTGCGGAGTATGTTGGGCATGTTGTTCTTGTCAAAGTAAGTGAAGACGGCCCACAGACTGCCGATGATCATCACCAATCCCCCGCCCAGCCAGGAGATAAGTTTGCGGTTTTCTTCGTTGAGAAGCCAGTTGAGGATGTTATTTGTGCCAAGGAAAGTGGAGGCGGCCCACATACCAAGGAGGATCACCACCAGCCCACATACCAACCAGGAGATGAGTTTGCGATTTTCTTTGCTGTGGAGCCAGTTGTTCATGATGTGAGTAGAGTTGGAGTTGGTTTACTGTGGTGTGACAATAGTGAGGATGATTATTACCTGACTTGTTGTTTTCTGCAAAACTATATTTAGTCGGAATAAATTTGGCTAAGTGTCACGGCATGGGAAAGCAATAAGAGAGGCAGGCCAGGCATGATGAGGTGTCAGGCGACTTTCTCCCCATCCACTTCGGATCTCAGCGGGCGGCGAACCGCCCGCTTTCTGTCGCAGATAATCACAGGGCGAACATGCCAAACAGCATCAGGATGTTCTTCTGGGTTTCAAGGCTTGCGGCAACCACGATATTGATATTGTCCCCCTGAATGACCTGGGTGGCCAGGATGCGGTCGGCCATGATGCCGATATTGTCCGCCATGATGAGGATCATGTCGGCCATCTCCAGGATGCGGTCCGCCATGACGCCGATGTCGGAGGACAGGCGCAGCATGGCGTCAAGCGAGGCGCTCAGGGTGGACAGCGAGGTGGCCGGGGCAAGGACCACCATCTGGGTCATCAGGCCGGCCGAGGACTGGGCCAGCGAGGCGGTGATGGCTGCCAGGGTCTGCAGCGGCACCAGCATGTCGTCCGTCAGGCTCATGGTGGTGTTGTCAACCGAGCCGGTTACGGTGCGGTACACGGTTCCCACACTGTCCAGATAGGCCTGCACCGAGTTTTGCAGGCTGGTGAGCTGGCTTGCCATGGTGAACGAGCTGAGGGTGACGTTTTCCATGCTGGCGAGCAGGGTGTTGCCGCTGATGACCAGCTGGTTCAGGTCGGTGGTGAAATTTGTCGGGTTTAATGCGGCCCGTGCCGCGGGCAGGCTGATGCCCGTCTGAAGGACGACAAATGCCAGGACGATAAAGAATTTCTGCCGATAACCGTGCGATGTAACCATGACCTCCTCCTTTTCATTTGCTATTGACCTCGCCTTCGGCGATCCGCCAGAAGGCCTGAACTGCCTGGTTTTTCATGTTTTTCGCAAAGGTGCAGACACTGACGGCAAAAGGGGTCAGGTTCGGTTCCACCTCCAGAATAAGGACCTCATCCCGCATGGGGCTCCTGTCCAGCACCAACTGTGGAACCACGCCGATGCCGCAGCCAAGGCTGACCATGGTGATGATGGCCTCGTTGCCCGCCACCTGGGCATAAATGTTGGGCTGAATGCCGCGCTCCTTGAACCAGCTGTCGAGCTGTTGGCGGCCCAGGCCTCGTTCGGCCATGATCATCGGCACGGTCTGCCAATCGATTGCCGCCTCCTTTTCGGCCTGAGTGTTAGCAAAATGGACTGGAGCGATAAAAAGGAGCGGGGTTTCTATGACCGTGATGAATTTGAGCTGGGGCGGCAGTTTGTCCGGCAGGGCGGCAACAGTGACATCCGCTTCGTTGTTCTGCAGTTTTTCCAGGGCATTGGCCTGATCGCCGGTCTGCAGGATGATGTGGACCTCCGGGTAGAGCTTGCGGTATTTTTTCAGCATCTGCGGCAGGATGCTGTAGACCGCGGTGACCGAGCAGTACAGGGAGATCTCGCCCCGCAGGATTTCCTCGTCCATGGTCAGGTCGTTGGTCAACTGCTGCCAGTTTCTGATTGTCTCCTCGGCATAGGTCCTGAAGCGTTGGCCGGCCTGGGTCAGGGACACCGAGCGGTTGTCGCGGATGAAGAGTTTTTTCCCCACCTCCTCTTCCAGACGCTGGATGGTTCGGGTCAGGGCCGACGGGGTGATGTTGCAGGCCTGGCTGGTCCGGCCGAAATGCAGGGTCGTGGCCAGATGCTTGAAGAGTTTCAGTTCCTGGATATTCATGCTTTGCCCGGTTTTGTTAATTGCGTTGCTATATTTGCAATATAATATAGCGAATAAATCACTTTACGCAACGAAATTCAATGGTAAGCTGGAGTACACATTGTTTCAGTCAGAAAAAAAGAATGAATTTGCAAGGAGATCACCATGGCGCAGAACTATTTCAATACCTTACCATTACGCATCCAGCTTGAGGAACTCGGCCAGTGCCGTTTCATGGATGCATCTGAATTCAACGGCGTTGACGCCCTCAAGGGCAAAAAGATCGTTATCGTCGGCTGCGGCGCCCAGGGGCTGCATCAGGGCCTCAACCTGCGGGACAGCGGCCTTGACGTCAGCTATGCCCTGCGGGAAGCGGCCATCGCCGAAAAACGGCAGTCATGGAAGAACGCCAACGGCAACGGTTTTGTGGTCGGTACCTATCAGGATCTCATTCCTGCGGCTGACCTGGTCATCAACCTGACCCCGGACAAGCAGCACACCAGTGTGGTCACGGCGATAATGCCGCTGATGAAGCAGGGGGCGTGTCTGTCCTATTCCCACGGCTTTAATATCGTTGAAGAGGGCATGCAGGTCCGCAAGGACCTGACCGTCATCATGGTGGCCCCGAAATCGCCGGGAACCGAGGTGCGTGAGGAGTATAAGCGCGGCTTCGGCGTGCCGACCCTGATCGCCGTGCACCGGGAGAACGACCCGCAAGGCGAGGGCTGGGAGCTGGCCAAGGCCTATGCCTGCGGCACCGGGGCCGACCGGGCCGGGGTGCTGCAGTCTTCATTTATCGCCGAGGTCAAATCGGACCTGATGGGCGAGCAGACCATTCTCTGCGGCATGCTGCAGGTGGGATCGCTGCTGTGCTATGACAAGATGATCGAAAAGGGTGTTGATGCCGGTTACGCCTCCAAACTGATCCAGTACGGCTGGGAAACCATTACCGAGGCCCTCAAGCACGGCGGCATCACCAATATGCTGGACCGTCTTTCCAACCCGGCCAAGCTGATTGCGGTCGCGTTGGCCGATGAACTTAAAATCATCCTCAAGCCGCTTTTTGAGAAACACATGGACGACATCATGTCCGGCCATTTTTCCCGCACCATGATGGAGGACTGGGCCAACGGCGACGCGAATCTGCTCAAATGGCGGGCCGAGACCGGGGAGACCGCTTTTGAGAAATCCGTCAGCACGGACGCCGTCATCCCTGAGCAGGAGTATTTCGACCACGCTATTCTCATGGTGGCCATGGTCAAGGCCGGGGTTGAGCTGGCCTTTGACACCATGGTTTCCGCCGGCATCAAGGAGGAATCCGCCTACTATGAGTCCCTGCACGAGGTGCCGCTGATAGCCAACACCATTGCCCGTAAAAAATTGTACGAGATGAACGTGGTCATCTCCGACACCGCTGAATACGGCTGCTACCTCTTCACCCAGGGCGCCATGCCGCTGTTGGCCGGTTTCATGAAGAAGATCGAGACGGATGTCATCGGCCGGGGCCTTACCCTCAAGGATAACGGGGTGGACAATATCGCCCTGATCAGGGCCAACGAAGAAATCCGCTATACCGGTGTTGAGATGATCGGCGAAGAGCTGCGTTCCTATATGGGAGCCATGAAACCGATTTTCTGAATTTTCGATCGATCATTGCTGATCTGTTGTTAAAAGGGGAGCCGTTTTTGGGCGGCTTCCCTTTTTGCTTTTGCAGATTGTGCGGTTAACTGGTACATTCGGCCATCAATTGCTTGGGAGTTTATCTTTGCATTATTCATTATGACCGAATTTTTCCCGCACATACTGACCGCCCTGCTCTGGCTCATTTGGTGCTCTTTCCACAGTCTGCTCATTTCCCACTGGTGGCTGGAGCGGTGCCGCGCCCTGTTCGGCGACCGGGTCGTTGCCGGCTGGTATCGTCTTTTTTTTAATGTCATCAGCCTGGTGACGCTGGCGCCGGTTGTGGTCTATCAATTTTCAGTCAAACAGGTTATTTTGTTTGCCTGGCCCGGCTGGTGGCTCGGGCTGAAAATCGTTCTCTATGTCTATGCCTTGTCTCTGTTTAACGCCGGCTTGCAGCGTTATGACCTCTCATTTTTTATGGGAATCAGGCAGCTGCAGGCCTTCAGGGCCGGCGGGACGGCGCCTGCCGCATCCTTTACCACGGACGAAAGGGGAGGGGTGCGGCATCCCTGGTATTCCGCCGGGATTGCCCTGGTATGGGCCTTCGGGTCGGTTACGGATATTTCGCTGGTGAGCAAGATTGTGCTGTCACTTTATTTTCTGGTCGGCACGTGGCTTGAGGAAAGAAAATTGCGTCAGGATATCGGCAAACCCTATGATGAGTACTGCCGGCGGCTGCCGATGCTCTTTCCGTGGCCCAGGGTGAAAAAATGAAGAAAGCAGCCTCCGATACTGGCAAAATCGCCCGTTCCGCCGGCACCGTCTCCGTTGCCGTCATGTGCAGCCGGGTGCTGGGTCTGGTGCGGGAGCAGGTCTTTGCCGTGATGTTCGGGGCAGGCTTTGCCTATGACGCCTTTGTCGTGGCCTTCCGCATTCCCAACCTGCTGCGCGATCTTTTCGGCGAGGGGGCGCTCAGTTCGGCCTTTGTCGCGGTTTTTTCCGACTATGACGCCAACAAGGGCGAAAAGGCCACCTGGCAGCTCGCCAATAATGTGCTGGTTTTTTTTGCCATGCTGCTGAGCCTCATCACCCTGGCCGGCATTTTCCTGGCCGACCCGCTGGTGCGGCTGCTGGTGGATGCCGAGTTTGTCCAGGTGCCGGGCAAGGTGGATCTGACCCGGCAGCTGACCATTGTCATGTTCCCCTTTCTGATCTTTGTCTCGCTCTCCGCCGTGGTGATGGGCATGCTCAACACCAAGGGCCGTTTTTTCGTTCCGGCCATGGCCTCCAGCTTTTTCAACGTCGGCTCCATTGCCGGCGGTCTCAGTCTGGCCTTTATCCTGCCGAAATTCGGCTATCCGGCCATCATGGGCATGGCCCTGGGCACCCTGATCGGCGGTTTTCTGCAGCTGGCCGGGCAACTGCCCACCCTGATCAAGGCCGGTTTTGTTTTTGCGCCCGGGCTCGACCTTGCCGATCCGGGCCTGCGCCGCATTCTCCGTCTGATGATTCCTGCGGTCATCGGCCTGTCCGCCACCCAGATCAATATTTTTATCAACACCCGCTTCGCCTCCTCCTGTGTGGAAGGGAGTGTTTCCTGGCTCAATTATGCCTTCCGGCTGGTGCAGCTGCCCATCGGTGTTTTCGGCGTGGCGATTTCCATCGCCTCGCTGCCGGTCATCGCCCGTTATGCGGCTGCCAAGGATCTGGGCAAGATGCGGGAGACTTTCACCTCCTCGCTCACCATGGCCTTCTGTCTGACCATCCCGGCCAGTTTCGGCCTGTGGCTGCTGGCGGACCCCATTATCAGGATCATCTTTCAATACGGCGCCTTCAACGCCTTTGACACGGCGCGCACCGCCGAGGCCCTGCGCTTTTATGCGGTGGGGCTGTTCGCCTATTCCTCGGTGAAAATCATGGTGCCGGTTTTTTTCGCCCTCGATGACACCCGCTACCCGGTCATCGCCAGCTTTCTTGCCGTGGCGGCCAATCTCATCTTTGTGTCCGCCTCCATTGATCTCTTCCAGCACCGGGCCATCGCCCTTTCCACCTCCTGCGCCATGATCTGTAATTTTCTTTTTCTGAGTGTGGTGCTGTATAAAAAGCTGGCCGGCTATTCGCTGGCCTATCTGTTTGAGGGGATTGCCAAGGTCTTTTGCGCCTCGATCATCATGACCGTCTGCCTGCAGGGGTTGCTCTTGCTTACGCAGAATTTTTTCAATCAGTCGATTTTTTTGCAGATTGCCGGTGTTTTCGTGTATATAGCAACGGCAGTGGCAGTCTATGGCACCCTGCTGTATCTGCTGAAGGTCAAAGAGATTTCCGTCATTATCGATAAGATTAAACAGAAGTTTTCAAATTGATCTGGCGCAGCAGGTTCAGCTGGGCCAGCAGGGCGGGGACAGCGGTGTCAACCCGCAGGATGCGGGGCCCCATGGAGAAAGGCTGAAAGCCTGCAGCGCGGAACTTGTCGATCTCAAAATCGACCCAGCCGCCTTCCGGGCCGATGGCGATGGCCGTCCGTTTGATCAGGGGCAGGGCAACGGTTTGCGCAAGTAAAGGGAAGGGGCCGGGATGGGCGGCAAGACGCACCGGGCAGTCATCCATGACCTGAGGCAGCAGGTCCTCGACAAAGGGGCGGAAGCGCTTATGGATGCTCACCTCCGGGACCATGGTGTCAACCGCCTGTTCCAGGCCGTGCAGCAGCAGCGGGTAAAAGGTGTTTTCCGCGAGCAGTGAGGCGGAAAAGAAGCTCTTTTCCACCCGGCTGGCGTTGATGAGATAGATTCTTCGCACCCCGAAGGTGGCGGCCTGGGAAAAGATCCTCTTCAGCATGATGGGGCGGGGCAGGGCCAGGATCAGGTCAATGGCCGGCCTGTCCGGGGCGGGACCGTTGTGGTTTGTCGCAAGCTCCACCGCTTCCGCCGTGATGCCGACCACGGTGCTGGTGCCCATGGGGCCGTTGATCAGGCCGGTGCGCAGGGTGTCGCCGCAGGCCGCGCCGAGCACGTTTCTGATATGTTCACTGCGTCTGTCCCGCAGGGTCACCCGGTTGTCTTTGACCTCGGCCGGATCGATGAGAATGATATTCATGGGGCTACAGTATTACCTCCTGGGTTGGCTGCGGAAAAAACGTTATCATTAAAGAAATCAGGTAAGCATCTCTATTACCATGCTGGCAGTATATAACCTCATTCAACTGCTGGGGCTTGTCTTTCTTTGGCCCCTCCTTCTTTTGCTGGTGGCCGGCAAGGCCAAATACCGCCTGCGTATTCCGGCCAGGCTCGGTTTCGGGTTAAGAGAACTGGCAGAAAAAATTCCCGCAGGCCGTCCCCGCATCTGGATTCATGCCCTTTCCGTTGGGGAGGTTTCCTCAGCTGTCACCCTGGTGCATGCCGTCAGAGAGCATTTCCCGGATGCGGTACTGCTGTTTTCCGCGGCTACCGCTTCGGGGGAGAAGTTCGCCGGCAACAGGGGCCTGCCGGTTGATCTCTTTATCCCGTTTCCCCTTGATGTGTATGCCGTGGTGCGGCGCTTTGTCAAAATTCTGCGGCCTGATCTTTTTCTTCTTGTTGAGACGGATTTCTGGCCGAATTTTCTCCATCAGCTTGCCGCTGAAAATATCAGCGCCCTTTTGGTCAATGGCCGCATCTCCCGGAAATCATATCGGAAATACTCCATTTTTCAAGCTTTCTTTCTGCCCATGTTTCGTTCGTTTTCCTTTCTTGCCATGCAGCGCCAGGAGGATGTGGAAAAGATGGTCAGGCTGGGGGTTGCGGCAGCCAGGGTGAAAAACCTCGGTAATCTTAAATATGATGCCATACTGCCCAAGATGGGCGGCCGGATGGTCGTCAGAAAGGATTTGGGCATTGATGAAGGCCGTACCCTGTTCATTGCCGGCAGCACCCACGACGGCGAGGAGGAGATGCTGTGCCGGGTCTATCAGGAGCTTGTCAGGCGGTTCCCTGACCTGTTGCTCCTCATTGCCCCGCGAAATATTGAGCGGGCCGCGGCTGTCGTAAAACTGGCCCGGCACCAGGGACTGGCCGTCTCCACCCGCAGTGCGGGAGGCCGGGCTGATGATCAGCTGATGGTGCTTGATACCATGGGGGAGCTGGCCGGCCTTTACCGGCTGGCCGATGTGGCCTTTATCGGCGGCAGTCTGGTGGCAGCGGGCGGCCATAATCCCCTTGAGCCGGCTGTGGCCGGCATCCCGGTTTTTTTCGGCCCGCATATGGAAGATTTCGCCGATGTGGTGGAAGATATGCTTGCGGCAGGGTGCGTCATCCAGGTCGGCAATGAAAATGAGCTGTTGCAGGGTATCTCTTTTTATCTGCAGGACCCGCAGCTGAGAAAAGAAAAGGGAGGGGCGGCCCGCAGATTTGTGGAGGCCCGCCAAGGGGTGAACATGCGTCATATCGATCTGATCAGGCAGGTGTTGTCATGAGTGAACATTTAAATCTTCTCTATGCCTGTGGCCGGCCCTTTTCCCCCCTTTACAGTTTTGCCATGTCGCTCAGGGCCGCATTTTACCAAAAAGGACTTTTCAAGCAGCACCGGCTGCCGGTGCCGGTGATCAGTGTCGGCAATCTTACCATGGGCGGCACCGGCAAAACCCCAATGGTGATGTATCTGGCCAGGCTGCTGGCCGATAAAAGTCCGGTCATTGTCAGCCGTGGGTATGGGGGCAAGGCCAAAGCGCGGGTCAATGTGGTTTCCGACGGCCGGACAGTGAACCTGAACGCCTCGGCCGCCGGTGATGAGCCGTTCTATATGGCGGAGAACCTGCCCGGGGTGCCGGTGCTCACCAGCCGCAACCGGGTTGACGGCAGCCGCTACGCAGTGGAACATCTCAGCGCCGGCGCCGTGATCCTTGACGACGGCTTCCAGCATCTCGGACTCTATCGCGATGTCAATCTGGCCCTGTTCAAGGTCGACAGCTTTCTCGGCAATAACCGGGTGTTTCCGGGCGGAGATATGCGGGAGCCGCTCAAGGCCCTTGAACGGGCCGACTGCTTTGTCCTGACCTGTGTTGATAAGGATAACCGCAACAGGGCGGAAGCGATCAAAAGGGCGCTGAACAAGCGGTTCCCGCGTATACCGGTCTTTATGACCGAATTCAGGCCGGTCTCGCTGGTTGCGGCGGACGGCAGCCGGGTTGCCCTTGCCGATGGCCCGGAATCTTTTTTCGGCTTCTGCGGCCTGGCGAATCCCCAGTCTTTTAAGCGGAGTCTGCAGTTGGCCGGCATCAAGCTGGATGGCTTTCAGGTATTCCGCGACCACACCCGCTATTTTAAGCCGGAGTTTGACTTTCTCCACAAGCAGTCACGCAACAGCTCCGCGCAAGCCTATATTACCTCCGAGAAAGACCTGGTCAAAATCAAAGACAAGCAGCTTGCCAGGCCTCTTTATGCCCTGCGCATGGAGGTGGCGGCCGGGGATGATTTTGATCGGTTTGTGCTGGAAAAACTGCAGATGGTCGGTTGACAGGTATGTGCAAAAAGACATGGTGTGTTTTTTAGACAACAATTTTCGGCTGATTCCAAGGGTTTTATTGGCACTATTTTTTTGGTTAATCTTTTGATATCGTTGTTGTTTCAGTTTATTATTTTCTTTGTGGTGTGCTGGCCTCATTTTTGCAGTTGAGTATCTGCAGTATTATTGTGGATATTTTCCGAAGGTGATTTTTCACCCTCTTTTTTCAATATAGAGAGTTCATATATAAGAAGAAGGTCAGTGATGGATAAGTGGCAGCACACAATCAGAAAAACCGTCAGTTTTGCCGGTGTCGGTCTTCACTCCGGCAAAACTGTCAAACTGTATATAAAACCCGCAGGCGCCAATTCCGGTATCCGTTTCGTCCGCACCGATCTGGGCCGCAAGGTCATGATCCCCGCGACCCTCTACCGGGTAACCGATACCCGGCTGGCCACCACCCTGGCCAAGGATGATGTCGCGGTGTCAACCACCGAGCATCTTCTTGCCGCCCTGGCCGGCATGGGTATTGATAACGCAGTCATTGAGCTTGATAATGATGAAGTGCCCATCATGGACGGCAGCGCCGCTCCTTTTGTGCATGTGCTGAATAAGGTGGGCCGCAAGCGCCAGAAGGTGGCGCGGTTTCTGTTGAAAATCACCAGAAAGATCGAGATCAGCAACGGTGACTCCATGATTCTCATCGAACCCTATGATGGATTCAAGGTCAGTGGCGAAATCGATTTTGAGCATCAATTGGTGCGCAGGCAGAAATTTTCCGTTGAAGTTGATGCGCCGACCTTTATCAAGGAAATCGCCTCAGCCCGGACTTTCGGATTTCTGCATGAAGTTGAGTATCTGCGGCAGAACGGCAAGGCCCTGGGAGGTTCTTTGGACAATGCCATTGTCATCGATCGCTCGGAAATCCTGAACAGGGAAGGGTTGCGCTTCTCGAACGAGTTTGTCCGTCACAAGTTGCTCGATCTCATTGGCGACCTGGCTCTGCTGGGTTGTCCTGTGCTGGGTCATATTACCGCCGTCAAATCAGGGCATGCTCAGCATCTGCAGCTTATGAAGGCAATAGCCGATCATCCTGAATGCTGGCAATTTATCAAATGGTCGGATAAGGGTGAAGAAAGCGCTTTTGAAAAGGTGGTAATGACCACCAGGGCTGCCGGCAACAAGATATTGCCGTTTCTGGTGCCGCCCCAGGTTCTGCCTGTTTCAAACAGTTCGCCCCTGCCGGTTTGATACTGTTTTCCATTTCGTTTGATCAACCGTAAAGGCGCCGGCTTTGCTGTGCAGCTCGGAGGCAAGTTTAGCCTGCTCTCCGCTGCTGCCCCTGGCAACAGCTTGAGCGCCTTTTGTCCTTTCCTGGGTCACCAGGTTGAACTCCTGCAGATTGCTGGAGATTTCAGTTATTCCCGCGGTGGTCTCTCCACCAGAACCCATCACCTCGTTTTTGATGTTCTCCGTGAGCTCGCCTCTATTGCTGCTGACGTTGCCGGCCTGTTCCAAGGCCATATTGACGGTGGGGGAAGTTCCCGATGGGTGGCGGACTGTTTTCCAACCGCAACCGTATGTTTGAGGGATGTCAGTAAATCGATGTTGAAATGGCTGGCAAAAAAGACTAAAGACTTACCACAGGCAGATGATGCTCGAAAAGAGCCATTACCGCTGATGTAATCTTTTTAATTTAACCATTTAATCCATATGCCGGTCAGCTCTCAGGAGTGAAAAAATGAAACTACAGGGAAAGATAGGATTTTTAGGTGGAGGCCGCATGGCCGAAGCTCTCATCAAGGGAATTTTACAGGCAGGACTGACGGAAAGTTCACGGATAATTGCCGTGGACCCAGACAAAGACCGGAGGCACTTTCTTACGGAAACCTTTGCCGTTTCCACAGGTAAATCCCACTCCGAGCTGGCTGACTGTGCCATTGTCATTCTGGCGGTCAAACCGCAGATCATGGGGCGGCTTCTTGAAGAATGCGCGGAGTGGATGAACGGTCAGCATCTTGTCATATCCATTGCCGCAGGGATATCTATCACCTTTATCGAGGGGCGGCTGGCTGCCGGTTGCCGGGTCATCCGCGTGATGCCCAATACCCCGGCCCTGGTTTTGGAGGGGGCCTCTGCCTTAAGCGGCGGATCAAACGTCACTGCCAATGATATGGAAACAGCGGGCCATATTTTTTCAGCCATCGGCAAGAGTATTGTCCTGCCGGAAAATTATCTTGATGCCGTCACCGGTTTGAGCGGCAGCGGGCCGGCCTATGTTTTTCAGTTTATCGATGCCCTGGTTGACGGCGGGGTCAAGGTGGGACTCAGCCGCCAGGATGCGGAAACCCTTGTCCTGCAGACGGTACTCGGCTCGGTTAAACTGGCCATGGAAACCGGCAAGCACCCGGCCCTGCTCAAGGCCATGGTCACCTCGCCGGGCGGGACGACCATCGCCGGACTCCATGAGCTTGAAAAGGCGGGCTTCAAGGCGGGCATCATGACCGCTGTGGAAGCTGCAACCAGACGTTCCGAGGAACTTGGGAAATTAGTCTGACCTGTCTGAGTGGTCTGACCGGTCTGGCTGGTCCGACTGGTCTGGCTGGTCCGACTGGTCTGGCTGGTCTGGCTGGTTTACAGTGCCGGGGAATCGGACGTTTTTCGTCCCAAGCTGGTGGATAGTTTACCCATTTTTAAGAATGCTCCCCAGAGGTAATTCATGTATTATGTTGCTCGATGCAAAAGGTGAAAATCGCTAGCAATGCTGAAACCGGCACACATCGGGAATTATGCATGGCAAATCAAGGGAAGCCGAAAACTCGCCCATCAGTAAAGACCAGTAAGACCAGTTAGACTAATAAGACCAGCAAGACCAGCAAGACCAGTTAGACTAATAAGACTAATAAGACCACTATGTATAAAAAGGCCGGCATTATTTTAAAAAAAGACTCAGCCCAGGCAAGAATGGTTGCTGATGAACTGGTTGACTGGTTTTACCGGAAATCCATTGAAACGGTAATTGACATCATTGCCCCTGATCTTGATATCCTGATCATTCTGGGAGGTGACGGTACCCTGCTGCATGTGGCGGAGCAGGCAAGTCAATGTCAGGTGCCGGTGGTGGGGGTCAATCTCGGCAATCTTGGTTTTTTGACAGAGGTTGCTGAGGATGAACAGTTTCAGGCGCTTGAGATGATTCTCTCAGGGGCAGCCCGGATTGAAAACCGGATGATGCTGAAAACCAGGCTCAACTCTGACGGCAGGCACGGCAGATGGCGTTACGCCTTAAATGAGGTGGTTATCAGCAAGGGCGCCATTGACAGGCTGGTTCGTCTCTGCACCTGGGTTGATGATGAGTACCTCAATACCTACAAGGCTGACGGGCTGATATTTTCCACCCCCACGGGCTCCACCGCCTACAATCTCTCTGCCGGAGGACCCATCGTCCACCCTGAGCTTGCCGCCATTATGGTAACGCCGATCTGTCCTTTCATGCTTGAGAGCCGGCCGGTGCTGCTGCCCGATACCGTTCATTTAAGCACCAGACTTGCCGGGCCTGCGGCGGACGTCAAGGTGATTGTCGACGGACAGCTTGCCTGGAATATGGATGAGACGGATAATCTGGAACTGGCCATCTCGGAAAAACCGTTGCGTCTCATCTGTTCGCCGCAAAAAGGTTACTTTGACATTCTGCGCCGTAAATTGAACTGGGGCGGAACAGGTGAAAATATCTGAAGAAAATGTCTAAGCGGATGGTATAAAACCATGCCACAGAGACGTTAAAACCGGGTAAAACCGCAAGGCTTTGCGTCTCTGTGGAATTTGTTTCAGGCTGCGCTATGGATTACTCCTCATAGGCGGCGGATAGTTTTTCCTTCTCCTGAGTCATGGCTTCCTTGCCGGCTTCAATGGCGGCACTCAATGTCTGTTTTTTCTCGTCCAGATACTCCTTGCCGTGGCTGACCATTTCCGTTCCGCGGTTGATCAGCTGCCTGCCCTGCTCAATCATGTCTTTGCCGCGGTCAATGGCGTGCTCGGCAGAGTGTTTGATGTTTGTTGGGATCTTGCTGCCTTTTTCCTTCAGGTCGTAGCCGTAGCCTTTGAGAATTTCTCTTGTTTCTTCACCTGTTCTCGGTGCTACCAGCAGGGCGATGCCAGCCCCGATGACGGTTCCTGCAAGAAATGAGATGACGGCAATACCGGCACTGCAATTATTGTCTCTATTCATCAAAATACCTCCTTTCTGAGGGTTCGGTTTTTTTGAAAAAGTTGGTAAAAGCTGTTATCCCGGCGCTGACTGCGCCGATTTGCACAACAACAGGGGTTACTGTATCCTTGACAAGGGAGGCAGTGGACAGCAGGGTGTCACCCGCCTGCTGGACCGTATCGATAATATGATCGGCTCTTTCGATTTTTTCATTGAGGGAGACTGACAGGGTATGCAGTTCCTCGCTCACCTCAGTGGTTTTGTGCAGAAACGGTTCCAGTTCATTATTGATCTTCTCCAGGGCTGTTTCTGCCTTCTCTGCGGTTCGTTTCAGCTGGTACAGAAGCGGAACCAGAGCAGCAACCGCTATCACGATACTCACTGAAGCTATGATGAAAAAAATATCACTGGTTGTCACTGCCGATCTCCTAGGGTGTCTTTAAATTTTGTGACCTTATCATACAGTATCTGTAAAATATATTCTTGTTATTCATAACCCCGTTGTCAATTTTTTTTGATCCTGAATTTTTTCATTTTGTACTGCAGCAGGCTTTTGGTGATACCAAGAGATTCAGCGGCCTTGGTCTGGACAAAATCGGCTTTGATCAGGGCGTTGCGCAGGGCCTTTTCTTCAATGGCGTCAAGCATGTCCGGCAGGGCAGTGCCGGGTGGTACGATGTCGTCGGGATTAAAGGACTGACTGACCGGCGCCGCAATCTTGTTTCCGCCCCCCTCGGGTTGCACATCTTCCGGTTCAATGGTGTTGTTGACGCAAAGAATGCTTGCTCTCTCGATGGTGTTTTCAAGCTCCCTGATATTACCCTCCCACGGCAGGGTGGTTAAAAAACGGAGAGCGGCCGGTGAGATCTTTAGTTCGGATTTATTGAGTTGCCTGGCGAATTTGCTGACAAAATGTTCGGTAAGCAGGGGAATGTCATCAATCCGCTCCCGCAGAGGAGGAAGATGGAGATGCAGGACATTGAGGCGATAATAGAGATCTTCCCGGAAGCGGCCCGCTTCAACCTCTTCCTTCAGGTCCTTGTTCGTCGCAGCAACGATGCGCACATCCACTTTCTGCTCCTGGGCGCCGCCAACCCGCTGGAATGTTTTTTCCTGGATGATGCGCAGCAGTTTCGCCTGCAGCGACAGGGCCATTTCGCCGATTTCATCAAGAAACAGGGTGCCGCGGTCCGCCAGTTCAAAGCGGCCTTTACGCAGGGCAATGGCGCCGGTGAAGGCTCCTTTTTCATGGCCGAAGAGTTCGCTTTCCAGCAGAGACTCGGGCAGGGCGGCGCAGTTGATCGAAATAAACGGGTCTTTGTCCCGGGGGCTGTAATTGTGGATGGCTCGGGCGACCAGCTCTTTGCCGGTGCCTGATTCCCCGGTGATCAGCACGGAGGCAGCGGTGGGGGCCACCTTTTCAATCATGGTGAAAAGGAGCTGCATCTGTTTGTTTTTGCCGATCATCTCGGCAAAGCTGTATCGTTTTTTTACCACGTTGCGCAGGCGGATGTTTTCGCGCAGCAGCGAGTAGTGTTCAACAGCCTTGGTGATGTTGGCGATGAGTTCGTCGTTTTTAAAGGGTTTGGTGAGATAATTGAAAGCCCCGTCCCGCATGGCGGCAACCGCTTTATCCACTTCGCCGTAGGCGGTGAGCATGATGACTGGCAGGTGATGATTGATGGTCTTTACCTGCCTGAGAAGTTCCATGCCGCCCATGACGGGCATCTGCATGTCGGTGAGCACCAGATCAAGATCGGCTGTCCGGACAATATCAAGGGCCTTTTCCCCGTTTTCAGCGGTAAAGACTTCAAAACCTTCATCCCGAAGTATTTCGGCCAGGATGATGAGATAATTCGGCTCATCATCTACCACCAGAATTGTGTGCATACCTGTCTCTGTTCTTCAATTTCGTGGAAATGATAAAATGCTTCTTGTAATTACCAGCTGAGGGTCATGGTTGCCCATAGATGACCAGGGCGTCAGCGGTTTCGACCGGCTCGGCTGAAGACAGTCGATTTTTCAGGGCAAGGAGAAGTTCATAGGGCGCCCGTTGTTTTTTGTTGATAGCCCCCATCGATGTCCCGTTTCTTATGGCACCGTGGAAATCGCTGCCTCCTGTTATAAACAGTCCCAGCTGCTGGCAGAGGGCAATAAGCTTCTGGCGGACTGTTGCGGAGTAGATCGGGTAATAGACCTCCACCCCCTCGAGCCCGAGTTCCTTCATTTCCATTATTACCCCAGGCAGGGTCAGCATGGTCTGGTCAATGGTGAGCGGATGGGCCAGTACCGCGATCCCGCCTGCCGCGGTGATCATGGCAATGGCGTCGGAGGCCATCAGTCTTTTTCTTTCAACATATGCCAGACCGCCTTTGCGGAGATAACGGTAAAAGGCCTCATCTATGGTTCTGGCCACCTTTTTCTCAAGCAGCAGCCTGGCGATGTGGGGCCGCCCGGTCTGACCAGTCTGCGAATGCCGCCTGAGATCTTCTCTTGTCACATCGATCCCCAGGGCATTCAGTTTTGCCAGAATACCGTCGTTGCGCTTGTTTCTCGCAGCCTGTATCCTTTGCAGATTCTGTTGCAGGGCCGCATCCCGGTGGCGGAAACCGTATCCCAGGATGTGCATGGGGATATCATCGAGATAGGCGCTGATCTCAACGCCGGAAATTACTTCAATCCCCTGTCTATTCCCTTCCTGCAGGGCTTCATCAATACCTTCGACGGTATCATGATCGGTTACGGCGATCCCTCTGATGCCTGCCCTCAACGCCTCCTGCACCAGTTCGGTCGGGGTCATTGTCCCGTCGGAGCAGCTTGAGTGAAGGTGCAGATCGATATATTCCATAATTTAAATCCTACCCGGAAGGACTGACCTGTGCAAGTGTAATGAGGCCTGTATGCATCATTCGGTTCCAGTTTGTTTTTTTGTTTGAGCTATGTGGCGCACTCTTGTTATGATAAAATAATTTGTCAGCAATGGTCTGACGTTTTTTCGTCAGTTTTCTGTTTTTACACCAGGAGGTAGGCATGGCCCAGATTGACGCCTTTTTTAAATTAATGAACGACCAGGGAGCCTCGGATCTTCATCTTGTTGCCGGCCAGCAACCGGTTCTGCGGATCAGGGGTGATATGGAACGGGTGAAATATAAAGTTCTGGATAATGATACCCTGAAAGCGATGCTTTTTGAGATAGTCAGCGAAGACAAGGCCAAGATCTTTGAAGAAACGGGTGATGTGGATTTTGGTTATGAGCTGCCCGGTCTGGCCCGTTATCGTGGTAATCTTTTTCAGCAGAAGTATGGTATCGGCGCTGTTTTCCGTGAAATTCCAAGCGAAATACTGACCTGCGAACAGCTTGGTCTGCCGGCGGTGGTCAAAAAGCTTGCCTCCCTGCCGAAAGGCATGGTGCTGGTCACCGGTCCGACGGGAAGCGGTAAGTCAACAACCCTTGCCGCCATTGTTGACGAGGTGAACAAAACCCGCAGTGATCATATCCTTACCATTGAAGACCCGATAGAGTTTGTCCACAAGAGCCAGAAGTGTGTTGTCAATCACCGGGAGGTCGGCCTCCATACCAAAAGCTTTTCCGCCGCCCTGCGCGGTGCGCTGCGTGAGGACCCTGACATCATTCTGGTGGGCGAGATGCGTGACCTTGAAACCATTGCGCTGGCCATGGAGGCGGCCATGACCGGTCATCTGGTCTTCGGCACCCTGCATACGCTGAACGCCTCCAAGACCGTGGACCGGGTCATCGAAATTTTTCCTTCCGGCCAGCAGGCCCAGGTGCGTTCCACCCTGGCCGATGCCCTGAAGGCGGTGGTATCACAAACCCTGTTTAAACGTATCGACAAAAAGGGACGTTGCGCGGCGCTGGAAATTCTTATATGTACCCCTGCCGTGCGCAACCTGATCCGTGAAGGCAAGACCTACCAGATTCCTTCCTCCATGCAGACCGGAAAGCGCTATGGCATGCAAACCCTTGACGATGCCATCCTGGATCACCTTACCGGCGGCAGGATCTCACCTGACGATGCCTATTCCAATTGCATTGAAAAGGGGAAATTCGTCCAGTTTCTCAGCAAGCCTCCCACGGATTTTACCGATGTGTAGCCAGGGTTTGGCGCATTGACAGCGTGCCGTCGTCTGTCACCGTGAAGATGACGGCCCCGTTTTGTGCCGTGTTATGGATGGTGCAACCGGCAATCCGGCAGCGCCTGATGACCTCGGGGGCCGGGAAAAGGGGGCTTTTGGTGCGGCCCGCAGAAACGACCGCATATTCCGGCGCCACGGCGGAGAGGAATTTTGCGCTGGTTGATGAGTTGCTGCCATGGTGGGGCAGTAAGAGCACGTCGGCATGGATCTCTTTCTGCTCCTCTGCTATTTTCTGTTCCGCATATTCCCCAATATCGCCAGTGAAAAGAAAGTTTTTCCCATGGCTGGTCAGCCTCATCACCAGGCTTCTGTCGTTTTCGCTGGCATCGGTTTGAACCAGATGGATGTCCGCCACGTTATGGAAACGGGACTGACCGTCGCCAAAAAGCGTTTCATCGCTGTGAGGCACGTGGATGGTGGCGCCCTGCGCAGCAGCCAGATCCAGCAGGGCGGCGTATCGTTCATTGGTCGTATTCCCGCCGTTTATCCATAATGTTTCCGGGCGGAACCTTTTGATGATAAAGGCCAGCCCGTTAAAGTGATCGGCATCCGCATGACTGATGATTACCGCGTTCAGCCGGCTGATTCTCTTGTGCCAGAGAAACGGGGCGATGACCCTTTCTCCGACATTAAATTGCGGTGAATAGGGGCCGCCGCCGTCAATCAGGGCGGTAAAACCGCTGGCAAGTTCGATGACAACGGCATTGCCCTGTCCCACGTCAAGAAAGGATATGTTGTCTACATGGGATGAGTGCTGCCGGTAAAAGCCATAGCCGGTGCTGAGAAGCGGGGTGACGATGGCAAAGACTGCAGTCAGCCGTGCAGTTTTTGATTTTCGCAGGAAAAGAATGCTGAGAAGAAGAATATAGTAGCAGATGATCTCCAGGGGAAACGGGGTGGGCAGCCAGATGGAGCTGAAGGGAAGATCGGCCAGCCAGGCGCAGAGGTTGTCCGCCATGGTCAGCCCCATGGCCCCGATGTTGAGCAGCAAGTGGGCTATTTCCGGCGCAAAAAAGATAAAGGGCGCACTGATCAGCCCCAGGGGCAAGGCCCAGAAGCAGAGCAGAGGTTCAAGCAGCAGGGTGGAAATTGAGGACAGGGGCGAAAAGCGGTTGAAATAAAAAACCAGCAGGGGCAGGGTGCCGGCGAGGGCTGCCAGGGAGAGCAGCAGCCCCATTTTGATCGCCATGCCGACTCTTGCGAAAATTAGGCGGCTGTGCTCCTGTTCGGTCGTATCGTTTGGTTGCGGCAGGGGAGTGCAAGCAGGCATGATGGCCGCCATGGCAATAACCGCCGCAAATGACAGTTGAAAGGAAACGGTAAAAAGGGCGGCGGGATTGATCAGCAGGATGATCAAGGCGGCAATGGCGATATTGGTCGGGATATGCCATTGGCGGTCAAAGAGCACGGCCAGCAGAAAGACGGATGTCATGATGAGTGAGCGGAGAACCGGAGTCTGCAGGCCGGCGATAAGGGCGTATCCGCCGAGAAGCGGCATGATGAGATAGACCGCTGTTTTCCAGGCCGAGGTGTGAATGAGCAGCCAGGTTGAGCGTTTGATGAGCCAGTTGATGATCGCGCCGAGCCCCAGGGCGATGAGCCCCATATGCAGGCCGGAGATGGCCAGCAGGTGCATGGCGCCCGTTGCCTTGAAGTTTTCAAGGATCTGCGGGGAAAGGGCGGACCGGTCACCGGTCAGAATCGCCTTGTACAGCCCGCTCTGGTTGGGGGAAAGATGGCCGGTGATAAATTGATTGATGTCCTGGCGAAGCTGTTCCGGCAAAAAACGCAACCTGTGCCGCCATGATGTTTCACCGTCCACCGGGAAAGATGCTAAGTGGGTCGGGGAACTTATCCAACCGGTGACCCAGATCGATTTGCCGGCGAGATATTTTTGGTAATCGAAACCGCCGGGGTTGGCCAGTGCCTTTGGCCGTGAGACAAATGCCCTTGCCAGTATTTTCTGACCCGGCAGTAATTTTTCCGGTGGTGGTTCTCTTAAGGTCAGTTCAATTCTGCCCTGGGCGGGCAAGAAGTTCGCCAACGGCAGTTCTCGAGCATTGGCCGGCTGCTGCATGATGAAGGGATCGCTGTTTGGCGGGGCCAGGTAAGCATCAGCCTGCATCAGCAGGCGTGTCTTGTCCGCTGCAACAGCCGGAGCCTGCAGGAGCGTGCCGGCAAGTGTTACCTCCTGACTGGTTGCAAAAAGCTGGTAAAGACTGTCCTTTTCGCTGGGCGGCTGCAGGGATGCGCCATGCAGCAGGCCGCAGACAAACCAGAAAAGAAGCAGTAATGGCAGTTGCAGAGCGCTTTTGCTGTACAAGCAGAGTAAGACGGCGGGGATAAGGAGAAAAAAGGCGGAGAACAGAAAGACGGGTTTTTGAACAAAATATGCCGCACAGGCAATGCCGCCGGCAAAGGCGATCACCGCCTGGATGAGCATGTGGGGTGATCGCCCGGAGAAAAGCACCGGGAATCCTCTCAGTCGAGGAAAAACTTCAGTTTATCCCGTCTGCTGGAGTGGCGTAAACGATTCAATGCCTTTTTTTCGATCTGCCTGATACGTTCCCTGGAAACATTAAACCGTTTGCCGATTTCTTCGAGGGTGTATTCAGCATCTTCGCCGATACCGAAACGAAGTCTGATGATTTTCTCTTCCCGCGGGCTCAAGGTGGCCAGGATATTTTTGACCCTGTCCGACAGTTCGGTGTTTTTCACCGCCTCATAGGGAGAAACCGATTCCTGGTTTTCCAGAAAATCTCCCAGGGTGCTGTCATCATCGCCCACCGGAGTTTCCAGAGAGATCGGTTCCCTGGATGCTTCGAGGATGGCAAGAATCTTGTCCATGGGCAGGCCGGTTTTTTCGGAAATCTCCACCGGGGTGGGTTCGCGGCCGAGTTCTTTGAGCAGGGAATAGAAGGCCTTGAAAAATTGGCTGCGCAGCTCCAGAAAATGTACCGGCAGACGAATGGTCCGTGTCTTGTCCAGAATCGCCCGGGTGATTGCCTGCCTGATCCACCAGCTGGCGTAGGTGCTGAATTTGTTGCCTTTTTTGTAGTCAAACCGGAAGACGGCCCGCATGAGGCCGAGATTGCCTTCCTGGATGAGATCGGCCAGGCTGAGGCCTTGGTGCATATAGCGTTTGGCAATGCTGACGACAAGTCGCAGGTTGGCCTTGATCATGGCGTCCTTGGCGGACTCGATGGAGCGGGCGTAAAGATTTATCTTGTTTTCCGCCTGCTGCAGCTGTTCGATGTCAGAATGAAGGGCAGAGGCCTCCTGCACTTTCTTGCACATGAAGTTGAGGTGTTGTTTCTTGGGTTTCAGGGTCGGGTCCCGTTTTTCCCAGAGGGATATGCGGTCCACCAGTGCTTTCATTTCCGCAACGCCTGATTCATCGCTATGGATGGTTTTGATGATGGCGTCAAAACCTTCCCTGATGATTTTGCTGTACTTTTCCTCCTCTTCCGGGGTGAGGAGATCAAAACGGCCCATTTCGCGCAGGTAGGTGGTGGTGGTCTCTTCTGCCTCCTGCAGCTCGTCCTTGGTTATAGCCGATTTGCCCCCGGCTTTCCTGGCTTCGTCCGCTTCTTCTTCCTGCCAGTCCTTGCTGTCAGCCCGTTTGCCCTTGCCCAGCTCCGGACGGCTGGCAACGTCAATTTCGTTCTGATCTAAAAAGGCAAAAATTTCATCGATATAGCTGGCATCTGTATCTTCCGGAATAAGGTCGTTCAGTGTATCAATGCTGATACAGCCTTTTTCCTTGCCAGCTTTCAGTATTCTGTCTTTAATATCGACATGCACTGATTTTTGTCTCCCGACTCGGTTAAGATGTTGCTGATGGGTACTTGCAGTAGAAAAGATGCATCGAAAGCAAAACAGCGCCGGCTTTCAGAGCACGAAAACTCCCTATCTTATAACAAGCTTTGATTTGTTGCAATATAAAAAAGAGAGAACGCTGTCTTGACTTTAAGATAAAGGTATTTCATAATTTACTTTCTGGTTGGGGTGAGGAATAATAAGGCGTGTGTGTTTAGAATAGAAAATTAATCATGCTCTTTAACTTTAGCAAAAAAAAAGATTCTTTTACAAGCGAGAAAAATGCTCATGCAGCGATCCAGCGGTGTTCTGGCCCATCTGTCCTCCCTTCCTGGCCCCTACGGCATAGGTGATCTTGATTCAGCATACTTTTTCCTGGATTTTCTCGAACAGGCCGGGCAGTCCTGTTGGCAGTTTCTGCCAACAGGCATTGTCGATGATGTCTTCGGCAATTCCCCTTACATGAGTCTGTCGGCATTTGCCGGCAATCCTCTGTTGATAAGCCCCGCCCTTCTGCTGGAGAAGGGGCTTCTGCACGGAGAGGATTTGATGGGTAAGCCTCATTTTTCGGAATATGCGGTTGATTATTCAGCTGTAACGGATTTCAAGAACAGGCTGCTGGCCACGAGTTTTCAGAGATTTTTAGCCATCAGGCTCTTTGATGAGGCCTTTGATCACTTTTGCCGCGAGCATGCGGCATGGCTCGATGATTTTGCCCTTTTCATGAGTCTGCGGGAAAAATTTGATTCCAGGCCCTGGTATGAATGGCCCCGCAAAATTGCAGCTTTTGATAAAAAGAGTGTGGCCAAGGCTGCAAAGGAGCTTGACGAGCGATGCAGGTATCACAAGTTTGTGCAGTTCGTCTTTTTCATGCAGTGGGGGAGAATGCGCCAGGCTGCGCAGAAGAAAGCAATAAGGCTGATCGGGGATATCCCCATATATGTCGGCCTGGACAGCGCTGATGTCTGGGCCAATCAGTCTTGTTTCGATCTTGACATGACCACCCTGCAGCCCCGTCATGTTGCCGGGGTCCCGCCTGATTATTTCAGTGAAACCGGGCAGCGCTGGGGCAACCCTCTCTACCTCTGGGAGCATGGCCGTAAACCGAATGAACGCCTGTATGAGTGGTGGAGAAAACGTTTTTTGCATATCGGCCGAATGGTTGATGTGGTGCGCATTGATCATTTCCGCGGTTTTGCCTCCTACTGGCAGATTCCGGCCGGTGAGGAAACGGCGGTAAACGGCAAGTGGGTCAAAGGCCCCGGCCTTTTCTTTTTTGAGCAGGTGAGGGAGGCAACCGGCAAGATTGATATCATCGCCGAAGATCTGGGTCTTATTACCCCGGATGTTGAAGAATTGCGGGATGCCCTGGGTTATCCGGGCATGAAAGTTCTGCAGTTTGCCTTTGATTCAGACGAGTTGAACTTCTATCTTCCGCATAATTATCAAACGACCAACTGCGTGGTCTACACCGGGACACACGACAATGACACCACGGTCGGCTGGTATTTTGATGTTCGAGTTCCCCAGGCAAGTAAAGACCGGGCCCGGCGTTATGCCAACAGCGACGGGCAGGTGATACACCGTGATTTTTTGCGGATGGCTTTCTCTTCGGTGGCCACCCTGGCAGTCGTTCCCTTGCAGGATGTGCTGGGGTTCGGTTCAGACTGCCGGATGAACCGGCCCAGTGTGCTGGAAGGAAACTGGGTATGGCGATGTGCCTCCCCCTTTCTTTCGCCGGAGGTTATTCATTACCTGCGGGACGAGGTTCTCTTCTATGGGCGGGGGAAGATTGGCCCTGCGATAAAAGGATGAAACGATGAAAGTGCTGGCCTTTAACGGATCTCCACGGCATGGCGGCAATACGCAGGTCCTTCTCGCCGCAGTGGCGAAAGGGGTGGAGGATGCCGGGGGTGAGATTGAGATCATCCGTCTGGCTGATTTGAGCATCTCCCCGTGCCTGAGCTGCGGCGGGTGTGACAAGACGGGGGTCTGCGTGGTAAAAGATGATATGGGCCTGCTGTATGAAAAGATGGATGAGGCGCGGAGGATTGTCCTTGCCTCGCCCATCTACTTCTATGGCGTCACGGCCCAGGCCAAGGCCTTTGTTGACCGGGCTCAGGCCTTCTGGAGCCGGAAATATATCTTGAAGAAAAAAGGCGAGTGGCGGGAAGATACCGGAAGACTCGGCTTCTTTGTCTCGGTGGCCGCCACCAGAGGGGAGAAAATTTTTGATGGCGCCGTGCTGACGGCGAAATATTTCTATGATGCCATTGGCTTTGCTTACGGCGGGGCGCTCCTTGTCAAGGGCATCGATAAACGAGGTGAGATGGCAAAGGATGCTGGCAGGATGGCCCAGGCAGAAGAGTTCGGCCGGCGGATCGTTGCTTGAGGGTTCATATAGTTCTTGACATTTTTCTGATTTCCGTTAATTTAGTGTCCCATCATTCAAGGCCCCATCGTCTAGCGGTCAGGACGTTGGCCTCTCACGCCGAAAACAGGGGTTCGATTCCCCTTGGGGTCACCACTTGAAATTGTAAAGGGATTCAGCTGCAATAAGCTGGCTCCCTTTTTTTATTTTGGGCTGTCGTCCCGCTTGTGCAAGAAAAAGGTGAGCGGCAGGCTGCGATCATTTGCCGGTAAATGGCCCGTGGAAAACCGGCTGCCGCCGTAATGCAATGAGGTCAATATGAATGTGATTTTCAGTGAAACCCTGTCAGCTGCCACCGCGCCGCTTGTGCTTATTTCAGGCATCGGTATCCTGGTTTTGACCATAAACGCACGCTATATCCAGGCAACCAGCAGAACGAGAGAATTATATGACCGTTCTCTTGCCGGCAATGCCGCTGCCTCGATAAACCGGGAAATCGATCTGCTGGTGTTGCGCTGCAGATTGTTGAAGTATAGCTTTGCCACTCTTGTTTTAAGTACGATATTGAGCAGCTTCCTGGTAATGGTCTCTCTTTTTGATAAGTTGCTCGGCCTGTCCGTACCGGTATTTGAGATTTCACTTATCGGCGGCAGTTGCCTGTTCATTCTGGTGTCGATGATTCTGCTCTTTGTCGATGTGCTGTTATCAATGAAGGCAACCATGATTCATCTCGGCCGCTCATCTTAGGGAAGGAAAAGGGGATCGTCATCAAGCCTTGCCGCCTTTATACCGACAGGAGCAGTGTCTCTTTTTTTTGCTCAGTGGCCATGTTGGCGATGACATTGTCGACATTGATAAACAGGCCGTCGCCGAGGCGTATGAACTCCTCAATCCACTTTCCTGCTTCTCGATCGCCGCTGACAGACAGTTCCTTTTGGGCTGGAAATCTAGAGTGGAGCAGGTCGAAATAGGTATTCTGGGCCTGCCAGAGATTGGTCTGGACAGGAAAGAGATAGAGCATCGACAGCTTTGCATTCATATGCATCAGGTTATTGACAGTCGGCTCATCCCTGACCGTGCTCATTTCCTTTTCGATGCAGGTTCGCAGTGTTCTCTCAAGCCATTCATTATCCAGGGAAATATGCCACCGGTTGATTTCATCCAGCAGCAGACGGATGGTCTCATGGGTTGATTTCTGGCTCTTGCAGGTAGCCACCAGTTTTCTTTTGAGGGTGACCTCGGCGGCAATGATGAAGGGGACGGGTATGCGTCGCCCGCATTCTTCAAGCATGGCAGTGAGAAACGAGGTCTTGTTGTAGATCTTCTCAAGGGTCGCCCCGACGGATTCAAGTTCCCCTTCCAGGACGATGTTGAGGAGTTCCTCCTGTTCGTCCTTGAAAAGATCCTTGGTGGTGTATCGGTCCGGGCCGAGGTAGTGGTTTATGACCTTCAGCGCTGCGCTCGGCCCCTTGGTCTGAAGACTGGCAAAGAGGGTGTCTGTCAGTTCTCGATAAAGATGATTGGCTGAAGAGAGCTGCTTTGGTGCTGCTTTAGAATCAGCGCTTATGGCGGAACATGTTTTTACCGTACAGTAATAATCATGGGGTTCCTGCTGCAGAGCGGCAAAGACAAAGGAATCCTCTTCTTCGGTGATGGTGGATCTCGCGTGTAATCTGCCTGTAGCGGCGACGGTATGCTCATGCCGCTGCTTCTCATATTCTTTCAGTTCTATGGTGTAGCAACCGAGGGTGTTTTTCTGTTGATAATTCTCAAAAAAAGAGCTGAGGGAAAAATGGATGGCCACCTCTTTGAGGTGGGACCTGGCGGCAAGGGCGAATCTGCGGTAGATATCGGCCCCGGTTCCCATGCCGCTGATATTGCTCCGGGCTTTTTGCAGCCGTTCAATAAACGCCTCTTCCAGCGATTCTGCCGAACAACGTTCTGCCAGCTCTATGGCCCGGGCTGCATATCTCAGTATCTGGGTGGCTTCGATGCCGGATATCTCATCAAAAAACCAGCCGCAACTGGTATACATCAGCATGGCATTCCTCTGCATCTCAAGAAGCTGCAAGGCCTTGGATCGCTCAGTTTTGTTTAGCGGTTTGGCGGTGTATCGTTCAAGGAAAACAGTCTTGGCTGCTTCAGACCGGTCCATGATCACGTCAATATATCCATCCCTGGCCTGCCATGGGTTCTGCAGGAATTGGGGTGCCTGTCTGCTGTAGATGCGGATCAGTTCATACCTGAGCCAGTCAAGGCTTTCCCGCAGTGGCTGCCGCCATTCCTGGTTCCAGTCTGGGTGACCTCCGGCACGGCAGCCGCAATCCGCCCGCCAGCGCTCAATGCCGTGCACACAGCTCCAGGAGCTGTTGTCGATAATCTCTACCTCATGGGTAGGACTGAACAGGGAGAGATATTCCCCGTAATTTGTCAGGCCGACATCAGGTTTTTTCCTGACTTTTGCAAGCGCATAGGCCAAGGCCATGTCGCCGAACCGGTGATGATGGCCATATGTCTCACCGTCGGTGGCAACGTTGACCAGCGGCGGATTTTTGTCCGCAGCAGGCAGGGCCTGGAAAAGTCTGTGTTCGAAGTTCTCCGCATTCTGCAGCAGGCCGCCAAAGGCCAGGTCGTGGGCGATGGCGCCGTGATAGAAAAAAACAGCAATGGTGCCGCCGCAGGGAAGACGCACCAGATAGGGCATGGTGGGGTCAATGGACCCGTCGCTGACATCACTCCAGACTGTTGAGTTGAGGGGCCTGACTCGCCTGGCCTGGCGCGGAGCAAGAATGGTAAAGCGAATGCCGTGTTCACAGAGGATCTCCAGGGTGTCGAGGTCCACCGCGGTTTCCGGCAGCCACATCCCCTCCGGAGCGCGGTTGAAATGTTTGCGGAATGAACTGATGCCCCAGGCGGTTTGGGTGATCTTGTCCCGCCGGTTGGCCAGCGGCATGATCATGTGGTTATAGGTGTGGGCGATGGCATTGCCGTGCCCCCCGTGTTTTTCCGCGCTTATCCGGTCCGCTTCAATAATTTTTTTGTAAATATCGGGTGAGTTTCGCTCGATCCAGGGCAAGAGGGTGGGGCCGAAATTAAAACTGATATGCTCATAATTGTTGACAATGCCGGTTATTCTGCTTCTGTCATCCAGAATGCGGGAAACGGCGTTGGGTGCGTAACACTCGGCATGAACTCTGGCGTTCCAGTCATGATAGGGATCGGCAGAGTCCTGCACTTCGATGCGTTCAAGCCAGGGATTCTCCCGTGGCGGCTGATAGAAATGGCCATGGATGCAGATATATCCGTTCATAGGTCTCCTGGGCAGGCCGGCATGGTGCCGGATTTTCATGCCACCCAAACTATCGGCTTGCATGCGGGGAAGGCAGTGGATTCATAACTCATGCATATAGTAGATTGGATTTTTTGTCCTTGTCAAGGGAATATGCGCTGGTCATCCGGTTGGGTCCCGGATTATCTTTGCTGGAGATTTCTCCCTGCCGGATGCCGGTGGGGCTTATGATGGGTTCGGAGCTGGAAAGAAGGGATTGCAAAAGGGGCCATCCCTGCCCGCTGCGGGACTCGCAGCTGGCAGGGATGGTGTTGGCGGGCCGGATTGGTCTTAACGCAAGCCGGGAATTTGATAGGTGTGGATATAGCCGATGGTTTGCAGATCATCATCGGACATGGCGGTAAAGCCCGCGATGTCCGTGCCGGTATAATCCTGGCCAGTGGTGCCGTCGCCGAAGACGTTTTCAAAGATCGGCATGTCTGTTTGCACCCAGGTTCCAGGTGTGGCAGGATCTTCAACCAGAACCGTGACGTTGCCGTCATAGGTTGCCGGATTGCCTCCGCCCGGTTCCGTTACTTTGTTTCCACGGTTGGCGAAGGTGGATTGCCTGTTGTACTGGTTCATGTGGGGAGCATAGTTGAAGTACACCGGGTTTTTGACATAACTGATGGCCCCGTCGACCGGGTCGCCGTTTTCATCATACTCGCTGTAGCCGACCACCAGATTGATGCCTAAAATGGAGTTCAGGTAAACAACCTTGTCCATGGTCATCCTGCCGGTTTTATCTGCTGCCGAGGCCACAAAGGTGGCGCTGAAGACGAAATCCTCGCCGACCGACATATCATTTTCCGATCTGGTCGTGATTCCGTAAGATTCTTCGCAGCCTTCGCAGGCTTCCAGGGAAACGATCATATTGCCCTCGGCATCACGGGTGGTCCAGTAGCTGGTGATATTGGCGGCATCCACCAGGTTGCCCAGTCCGAACTCCTGCATGTGGGCGATGTCGATGGTGGGTCGCAATGATTTTGACGGACCGTCTTCCAGTTCCAGCAGTTTCCACAGCGGGATGCCGCCGCGGATTGAGCGATCGATGGCGCCCCGCTCATCCGCCGGGGTTATCAGGTGGCCGTCCTTCATGAGTTTGATGTACAGGGCCAGGTTTTCCAGCGGTGAATCGATGGCCTTGGTCGCGGTCTCGATATATACCGGGGTTCCATCAGGATTGGTGAGGAACTCGTCATAGATATCGGTGGTCAGCAGCAGCCGGCCCGAGGCGTCGAGGGCGATGCTTTTTGATTTATTGATATTGCTGATAGCTTCATCAAAGGCATGGTCCAGAACCGCATCGGGCGCCCGGCCCAGATTCAGACGACCAAATTCTACCTCCTGGACCAGATCGGGATAGTAAATATCGCTGTAATAGGTCACCCCATCCCAGGATTCGCCGTTGGCAAGGAAGATGCTGCTTTCAACCTCGCACTCGGTTCTTTCCCAGGTTGAGTCATAGGAAATGACCAGGGGCAGATGGTTTGCCGGGAGGCCGGTCTTGGATGATATGTCTCCCCAGCGCACGGCATCGGCCACCGGCTGCACACACTGACTCGGATACGGCGCCGGGAAATAAATGTCGCCGGTCATCGGATTGATCTCCGTTTCGCCGGTGTCTTCATTGACTATGGTGTAGCGGGCAAAACCCTCGGTCAGTTTCGGCTCGCCGCCGATGGCAGGGGCGGTGGTCCAGGCCTGCTGCATTACCTGGTAGGGATAGCCGGTGCTGGGATCGATAACCGGGTTGCCGTCCTCATCGATCCAGTCACCAAGGACCAGGATCGGTTCTCCGCTTGTGGGATCAACTGCCGGCACTCTTTTGGTTTCCCCACCCAGATAGCGGTCAATGACAAAGAGATCGCCGAAAAGTTCCCCCTGGTCAGACCCCTTGTCGGTCAGGGGGCCGTCAGTGGTCGTGCCTCCATCCGTGCTGCCCGACCCCGATCCCGATCCGGCTGAGGTCGTGCCAGTCCCGCCCATATAGCCATTTCCAGCCAGGGCGTTCACTGTACAGCCAAGAAACAAAGCAAATACTGCGACATACATTGAGCGTTTCATACAGTTCCTCCTTTTTTCCTCATTTTTCTCAGTAGGGCTGCAGCCAGCCCCGGTTTCCGTAACTCTTCCCTCATTTATTCTCTTGAAAGGGTGTTCTCTTCCAAAAGAAATTCCTTAGAAACTGCAGCTGTATATTTTGTTGCCAGGTTAGCTTGGCAGGGTGCCGCACAAGGTGATTGTGCAATTTGTACCAGCCCTGCAGTGTTTTGGTGTAAAGCCATCCTCAAAGATTTCTTCTGCAAAATATTCACCATTTGAAACAAAAAACTGAAATATTTTCTTGTTCACTAACATGCTGTTTTGATGATATTTTTTTCTTGTCTGGGAAAGTTGGGGTATTGGTTGGGTAGGTATTTTTACGGATATTCGGAAAAATTCAATATGTTCTTCAGGGTGATGGCGTAGGCTTTTCTGGATATGATAAAATAAACATGTAAATACAGCCTGTTATCTTGTTTGTTCTAGTGAATGGCTATTCATTCGCCTGCCTGTGGGGGGTGGCGGCATTGGTGATGGTGTTGTAAGGAAACAGTGGGATTGGTAAGCAAAATATCGAGTCATGTTTTTGCTTGTTGTTGAAGAGCGAGGCGGCAGCGGTGGGAAGAATGATGAGGATGCTGTAAGTTTAAAGTGCAGCGGTTCGCGGTATTTCATTATAAAAGTCGCCAGGTTCTGGTGAACAGCTAGGCAGTTTCTGGTGAGTTCCTGGTCTGATTCGGTCGCTTATTTGTCGTTATTTATATAAAAAAAATGACAATCCTGGGAGAATTTCGCGCAGGCAATTTTAAACAAACCAGTCAGTACTGTTTTGCCGTGTTGGCTGAGGTATTGCATATTTTTTGTGCATAGATTGCATAGATTGCACATTTTTTGCGCATTGCCTTGACGATTGCTGTTTTTGTTTTTTCGCTTTGCGAAAAAACCACAGTTAATACTGCAATGCGCTTTTTGTCGGTCGCATCATGGTTTGTTGGGTTATTTTCGGCTAACTTGCTGTTAAGGAAATATTTTTTCGATATTAACGAGAAGGAGTACATGGGATGGGTATTTGTACGGATATTTGGAAAAATTTCCGCAAATCTGGAAATTGCCGCAGTTTTTCCTTGCGTATCTGTGGAGTTGATTTGCATATCTTGGGGTGAAAACGCAGCAATGTGTTCCGGGTTGCAAAATATGCGATGAAAGGTGAGTGGTGCGGAGGTTTTGCTCAAACGGTATATGTCTCTTGTTGTATAATGGGCATATGGAAATTGATTTTTATGTTCTGCTGGATTTGTGAGGCCTTGTTTTTTTCGTTTTTGTGGATTTAAGCAGGTTGCGTTTCCTGATTTTTGGAAAACTTATTCCTTGAATACGGAAAGCCAGGAGCGCATGTATTGCCGAGTGTTCCATTGTGATACTATAAATAATGTAATATCAACATGTTCCCTGGTGGGCATGGGTTGGGAAGAGTGGAACATAATTTGCTTAAGCAATTAAGTGTCTTCTTCTGTTTCTGTTAGTCCTTTGTGGTTTTAAAATGAGGGTGAAGAAATGAAAAAGAAACTTTTAGCGATTCTGGTCATGGGAGTATTGCATATTGCCGGTACCGGCCTGGCCAACGCCTCTCTGCTGGTCAATGGTGATTTCGACATCACGGCTGATATTACAGGGACCTGGCGGCAATTTAATCTGTCATCCATGGACCCGCATGAGTGGGAAATATTTGACGCAATACCCGGTTGGACGGCAGGAGCTGGTAAAGCTGGTATCGAAATTCAGTATAATACCTTTGTTGATGCCTATAGCCCGAATTTTTATGTTGAGCTTGATACCAAAGGTCCCAACTCGAACAGTTCCATGTTTCAGACCGTGCATCTTGCGGCAGGAAACTATAGGGTTATGTGGATGTATCATGCCCGAACCAATGGTGCGGATGGTAACGGCATAAAGGGTTTTGTCAATAAGTCTGGTACGTCAGCGCTTGCCGCGGATTTAGGTTCTGTCAGCAAAAAAAGAAGCGAAATGACCGCTGTATGGGAAGAGGTTGTCTGGGAATTTTCCATTGCCGAAGACGGGAACTATGACCTGTGGTTTGAGGCGTTCGGGATTGAAAACACCTTGGGCGGATTTATTGACGGTGTCAGGCTGGATGCTGCGCCGGTTCCCGTTCCCTCCACCTTGCTTCTCTTCGGTACCGGCATGATCGGGATTATCGGCAGCAGATTGAGAAGGCGTGAGCAGTAAGGTCTGCGGTACTTTTTGCGTCTGTGCTGCTGAACCGCTCAGCAGCTGACAGGTTCACCTTTATTTGCAAGAGGCTCGTGGTTCATGGGTTATCTTTGCCTGCAACGGCAGGTTTTCAGGATCGACCTCCTGCCGTTCAGCCTGTTTGATCAATAGATTATCAATGTGCGTGTCGCAGCGCAACATCCTCAGCCTGTCTTGTTATTCTTGCCGTATCTCATTAGACTTGAGTCTCCCGCCATCCTCCTGATGCCATGAAAATGCTTGCGCCCGCCCGCGGAAACGGGTAGTTTGAAAAATTGTTTGCAGTTAAATTTCCAATATATTGCTTGTTTTTTTTAGGGGAGAAATATGTCAAACTATCTTTTTACTTCAGAGTCTGTTTCTGAGGGTCATCCTGACAAGGTCGCGGATCAGATTTCCGATGCCATTCTTGACAGTATTCTGGCGCAGGACAAATTTGCCAGGGTTGCCTGTGAAACCCTGGTCACCACTGGTATGGCGATCATCGCAGGAGAGATAACCACCACAGCCTGGGTGGATATGCCCCAGATTGTCAGGGATACGATCAAGGAAATCGGCTACAATTCTTCTGAGATGGGTTTTGATTCCCAGTCCTGCGCGGTTTTGACCAGTATCGATAAACAGTCTCCTGATATTGCCATGGGCGTCAACGAAGGATCAGGGCTTGATCTTGATCAGGGCGCTGGTGATCAGGGGCTCATGTTCGGCTATGCCTGTTCGGAAACCAAAGTGCTCATGCCCATGCCCATCACCTATGCCCACCGGTTGATGAAGCGGCAGGGGGAAGTACGCAAAAGCGGCCGACTCCCCTGGCTCCGGCCTGACGGTAAAAGCCAGGTAACCATAGAATATGAGGACAAATGTCCCAAGAGAATAGAGGCTGTCGTCCTCTCCACCCAGCATGATGCCATCGTTGATTATGAGGATCTGAAAGAAGGGGTGATGGAGGAGATCATCAAGCCGGTGCTGCCCCCGAACATGATTGACAAAAACACCAAGTTTTTCATCAATCCCACCGGCCGTTTTGTTATCGGCGGCCCTGTCGGCGACTGCGGAGTCACCGGCCGAAAAATCATTGTTGACACCTATGGCGGTAGAGGATCCCACGGCGGCGGAGCCTTCTCCGGCAAGGATCCTTCCAAGGTTGACCGTTCCTCCTCATATATGGGGCGTTATGTCGCCAAAAATATCGTGGCCGCGGGAATCGCCACCGAGGTTGAGGTGCAGGTGGCGTACGCCATCGGTATTTCCAAGCCCGTTTCCGTCAATGTGAATACCTTTGGCACCGGCAAGATCAGTAATGAGAAGATCAGGGACCTGGTCATGGCCCATTTTGATCTGCGGCCCAAGGCAATTATTCAGCATCTTGACCTTTTGCGGCCGATCTATAAGAAGACGGCGGCTTACGGCCATTTCGGCAGGGAGCGCGCCGAGTTTACCTGGGAAAAAACCGACAAGGCGGACATCCTGCGGGATGCTGCCGGCATAAAGGGAAATAAATAATGAGTGCCTTTACCGATTATAAAGTAGCTGATATGGGGCTTGCCGAATGGGGCCGTAAGGAGGTCGCCATTGCTGAAACGGAAATGCCCGGTCTGATGGCGGTGCGGGAAGAGTATGCCGGGAAGCAACCTCTGAAAGGCGCCAGAATCGCCGGCTGTCTGCATATGACCATCCAGACCGCGGTGTTGATGGAAACTCTTGTGGAGCTCGGTGCCGAGATCCGCTGGTCATCGTGCAATATTTTCTCCACCCAGGATCATGCCGCAGCGGCCATGGCTGCTGCGGGCATTCCGGTTTTTGCCTGGAAGGGCGAAACCGAGGAGGAGTTCTGGTGGTGCATTGACCAGACCATCTTCGGGCCGGATAACTGGCGGCCGAATATGATTCTGGACGATGGCGGCGATCTCACCCAGATCATGCATGAGAAGTATCCTGAACTGATGAAGGATGTGAAGGGCATCAGCGAGGAGACAACCACCGGGGTGCACAGGCTCAACGAGATGATGCGGGACGGCAGGCTGCTCGCCCCGGCCTTTAATGTCAATGACTCGGTGACCAAATCCAAGTTCGATAATCTCTATGGCTGCCGGGAATCCTTGATTGACGGCATCAAGCGGGGCACCGATGTGATGATTGCCGGCAAAACCGCGGTGGTGTGCGGTTACGGCGATGTCGGCAAGGGCTGTGCCCAGGCCATGCGGGGCATGGGCGCCACGGTGCTGATCACCGAGATCGACCCCATCTGCGCCCTGCAGGCGGCCATGGAAGGCTACCGGGTGGTCACCATGGAAGAGGCGGCCCCGGTGGGCGAGATCTTTGTCACCTGTACCGGCAATGTCAGGGTCATTACCCGGGCCCATATGGACGTCATGAAGGATCAGGCCATAGTCTGCAATATCGGCCATTTTGACAGCGAGATTGACATCGCCTCCATCCGGAATCTGACCTGGGAGAATATCAAACCCCAGGTTGATCATGTCATCTTCCCTGACGGCAAAAGGATCATTGTCCTGGCCGAGGGCCGCCTGGTGAACCTCGGTTGCGCCACCGGCCACCCCAGTTTCGTCATGAGCAACTCCTTCACCAATCAGGTGATGGCCCAGATCGAACTGTGGAAATACAGTGATAAGATGGAGAGAAAAGTCTATTTTCTCCCCAAACATCTCGATGAGAAGGTGGCGCGTCTGCATCTGAAAAAAATCGGTGTCCATCTCACCACCCTGAGCAAGGAACAGGCCGACTATATCGGTGTGCCGGTCAGCGGCCCTTACAAGCCTGATTATTACCGTTACTAAGGTGCGCCACTGATGTCTTCCAGCCTGCCTGATTTCATTACCTGGTTTCTCAATCCTGCCCACTATGATCATCCGGTGGACAGGGTTGAGCTGGTGCAGACCCATATCTCCTATGTCCTGCTGGCCGGTGATTTTGTTTATAAGATCAAGAAACCGGTCAACTTCGGTTTTCTTGATTTCACCACCCTGGAAAAACGTCACCACTTCTGCCGGCAGGAACTGCTCCTGAACCGCCGGCTCTGCCCGGACATCTATCTTGATGTTTTTTCCGTCTGCAGGCAGCAAACCGGTTTCTCCTTCGGTTGCGACGGGGCAGGCGAACCTGTTGAGTATGGGGTCAGGATGAAGATGATGCCCCAGGAGCGAATGATGGGCCGGGTGATTGCCAGTGGCGAGCTGAACGAGTCCCATATCAATGACATCGTCGCAACCCTGGTGCCGTTTTATGAAAAGGCGGCAGGCGGAGGCGAGATCGCCGGCTTCGGCACGCCCCTGGCTGTAAGCGTTAATGTGCTGGAAAACTTTGACCAGACCAGGGGATTTATCGGCAAGGGTGCCCTGCAACAGAGGCAGTTTGATGCCATCAGCAGCTATGCCCGTATCTTTCTGCAAAATGAGTCCCTGTTCCTTGAACGCAGTGCAAAGCGGGTGAAGGACTGCCACGGCGACCTTTATTCGGCCAATATCTGCCTGGCCGACAAAGTCTATATCTTTGACTGCATCGAGTTTAATGAACGCTTCCGCTACTGTGATGTGGCAAGCGATGTGGCCTTTCTTGCCATGGACCTCGATTTCCATGGCTTGCCGGAGCTGTCCGACTTCTTTATCGACCGCTTTGTGGCGGCCAGCGGGGACACCGGGCTGCTGGCCGTATTGCCCTTTTATAAATGTTACCGGGCCTACGTGCGCGGCAAGATCGGCCTGTTCACCGCCCATGCGGCTGAGGTGGACGAGGCGACCCGCAAGAAGGCCCTGGCCCAGGCGGAAAAATATTTTTGGCTGGCCGAAAAATATGCCTCCTAGTCTCTTTGTCTTCATGGGTCTCATCGCCAGCGGCAAGAGCACCTTGGCCCGGGGCCTGGCAAAGGAGTTTTCCTTACCCTGTTTCAACACGGATATTGTGCGCAAGGAGCTGGCCGGCAAGACACCTGAGTCACGCCAGGCAAGCCCCCTTAACCAGGGAATCTATACCCCGGAATTTACCCGGATGACCTATGACGCCCTGCTTGAGCACGCCGGCAGAGAGCTGAGCAGGAACCAGTCCGTGGTGCTCGACGGTTCCTATCATAAAAGCAGCGAGCGGCAGCGGGTGGTGCAGTGTGCCGCACAATATGGGGCCTCACATTTTTTTGTCCTGTGCCAATGCGATGATGAGGAGACACAGCGGCGTCTTGCTGCGCGCGCCAGAAATCCTAAGGCCGTGTCTGACGGGACCTGGGAGATCTATCAACGTCAGAAAGAACGTTTTGAGTTCCCTGACGAACTTCCCCCCTCCTCCCTGCTAGTTGTCGACACCAAAGGTTCTGCTTCTTTGCAGCTACAGAAACTCATCACTATTCTGTCACAAAAATTCAGCATCTAGACCCCTCTTTTCAGTTCCCTTTCCCCCGGTCCATCCCCACTGTTTTTTTTTTCAGCATTCAATTTTTTTCTTCCACTTCAGGTCATGTTGTTATTCTGTTACCCTTGCAGGTTGCTTTAAGACAGCGGAGCCCCGTATTTTTCCGGAACAAGAGTTCGTAGTGAAATTTCTAAAAATATTGGATGGTTGACTGAATTCTCTGCTATAATACTAATGATCTGAAAAAGAATCTTTGCATTTTTTACCGCAGGTTGTCGGCAGTATGGCCTACTTTCCGCTCAGAAAAAGGTGGCATTGGATGTCTGAAAATAAAAAAAATAGTGCACCGGGAAAGGGGTACAGGGGAGTCTGTACCACGGGCAAGGCAACCGATAACGGGTACTGGCAGACGAAACAGGAAGCGGAAGAAAAAGGGACCAGGCTCTTCAGCCAGACCATTTTTTATGACTGGTGCAAGGCCTGCGGCATCTGCATCGCCTTCTGTCCGCGGGAGGTTTTCCGCAGAAATGACCAGGGCAAGCCGGTGGTGGTGCAGCCAGATGAATGTATCGGCTGTCGTTTCTGTGAAATTCATTGCCCTGATTTTGCCATAACCATTACTGAACGCTATCCGGAGCGGCGTAAAGACCAAGCAGATAAGAGTTGAGACCGTCAAGGCCGGGAGAGGGCAAGTGATGAGCGATAAAGTTGGGCAGCGGCGGCTGCTGCAGGGAAATGAAGCCATTGTGGAAGGAGCTCTGGCCGCCGGGTGTCGTTTTTTTGCCGGCTACCCGATTACCCCTGCTTCGGAGATCGCTGAGATGATGTCCCACCGGTTGCCGGCGGTCAACGGCACCTTTATCCAGATGGAAGATGAGATAGCCGGCATGGGCGCCATCATCGGCGCTTCGCTTGCCGGGGTAAAGAGCTTGACTGCAACAAGCGGTCCCGGTTTTTCATTGATCCAGGAAAATTTCGGCTTTGCCTGCGCCGCGGAGGTCCCCTGTGTCGTGGTCAACGTCATGCGGGGCGGCCCCAGCACAGGACTGCCCACCAGTCCTGCCCAGGGTGATGTCATGCAGGCCAGATGGGGCACCCATGGAGATCACCCGGTAATCGTGCTGGCCGTGTCAACCGTGAACGACTGTTTTGCCATCACTGTCCATGCTTTTAACCTTGCCGAGAAGTACCGGGTGCCGGTGATTGTGCTGTCGGACGAGATTGTCGCCCATACCAGGGAAACCGTTGTTCTGCCGGATCCGGCCAACGTCATGGTCATTGACCGCATTCGCCCCAGTGTTCCCCCTGAATGGTATATACCTTATGAGGACAACAGCCGCGGGGTGCCTGCCATGGCCGATTTGGGCAGCGGCTACCGGCACCATGTCACCGGGCTCGTCCATGATGTGCGCGGCTTTCCCACCGAGCGGCCCGAGGAGGTGGACGCCTTCATGCGAAGGCTGTTCCGCAAGATCACCAATGGTTTTTATGAAATCCAGATGACCAGATCCATCATGATGGAGGACGCGGAAATTGCCGTGATCGCCTACGGCGCGGTGTCCCGTTCCGCCCTGCGGGCCGTCCGGATGGCCAGAGACCATGGGATCAAGGTTGGCCTGCTGCATCTTATTACTCTGTTCCCCTTTCCGAAAAAGGCGGTTGATGCCGTGCTGCGGCAATGCCGCCGGGTGCTGGTGCCGGAGATGAATATGGGCCAGCTGATCAGGGAGGTGAAAAGGGTCAATTTCTCCTCAGAGGTTTTACGGCATAACCGGGTGGACGGCCAGTTCATCACCCCGGATGAAATATATAATCATCTGCTTTCCATGTGATTACCGGCTATTTTTTTGTTTATCACCCTAGAAAGGGAAAGGCCAATGGCAGAAAAAAATATCAGTGTGCGACATGATTATCTCCGGCACGACAAAAAATTTCCCCATGTCTGGTGTCCGGGCTGCGGTAACGGCATTATCATGGGTTCCCTCATCCGGGCCATTGATAAACTGGGGTTGCAGAAGGATGAACTGGTGCTCGCCTCCGGCATAGGCTGTTCCGGCAGGATGGCGGTTTATATTGATTTCAACACCCTGCATACCACCCATGGCCGGGCCCTGACCTTTGCCACCGGCATCAAGCTCGCCAACCCCGCTCTCACCGTGATCACCGTCATGGGCGATGGCGATGCCACCGCCATCGGCGGCAATCATTTCATTCATGCGGCCCGGCGCAATATCGAGCTCACCGCCATTATCATCAATAACCAGATATACGGCATGACCGGCGGCCAGTATTCCCCCACTACTCCTTACGGCTCCTTTGCCTCCACCGCTGCCTGGGGCCATATTGAACACCCCTTTCCCATTGCCGAGCTTGCCGTGACGGCCGGGGCCTCCTATGTGGCCAGGGGCACGGTGTATCATGCCGCCATGCTGGACGATTTGCTTGCCGGGGGAATTGCCAAAAAAGGCTTCAGCGTCATTGAGGTGATGTCCAACTGCCACACCCATTACGGCCGGCGCAACCAGATGGGTGATCCTGTCACCATGATGCGTTATTTTAAAGAACATGGGATACCGGTTGACCGGGCGGCGAAGATGCCGGCGGAAGAGATGAGCGGCAAATTCACCATCGGTGTGCTGGCTGATGTGGATAAGCCCAACTATACGGAAGAATACCAGAAGATCCGTGAGCGGTCGCAACGGGAGTGACCGTCGGAAAACCGGCAGGGCGTGTTATTTATGAGAGAAGATCGCTATGAAATGAGATTCGGCGGCGCAGGCGGGCAGGGGATCATCCTGGCGGCCGTCATATTTGCCGAGGCGGCCGGCATCTACGAGGGTTACCATGTCTGCCAGACCCAGAGTTACGGCCCTGAAGCAAGAGGGGGCAGAAGCAAGGCCGAGATCGTCATCAGTGATGGGGAGATCGACTATCCCAAGGTCATCCGCATGGATCTTTTTCTGGCCATGAACCAGACGGCCCTGGATGCCTACTTCTTTGACTGCAAACCGGAAGGCATCCTGCTGGCCGACGCCACTTTTGTGGAACAGGTACCCACCAGCCGGTCCCTTGTTCTGCCCTTTACCCGCATCGCCAGGGACCAGCTCGGCAATGAACTCGTTGCCAACACCGTCGCCCTGGGGGCAGTTGGGGTTGTCTGCGGCAAGGTATCACTGACCAGCCTGGAAAAGGCGGTTGCCCGCCGGGTGCCGGCAAAATTCAAGGAGCTCAATATCCAGGCTCTGCATGCGGGGGCGCGAGCGGCCCATGAGGTGGATCTCGCCTCTTTGCCCCGTTTTATTGTATCCGACGAAGAAAAAGAGGTGTAACCGGGGTGGAAATCGATTTCCAAGTTTTTCATGAGTTGATGTCGTGCAAAATTCGTGAAATCCTGCTGGTGGCAAGCCCGTATGACGCTTTCATCATGGAGGAGGATGGCAGTCTGGCCACCCGCATCATTGATGAGTATCAGGGGCTCAATCTCAGTCATCCACCCCGGCTGCAGCGCGTCAATTCCGCCGGGGAGGCCCTGGAAATTCTCGAGCTGAAAAAAATTGACCTGGTCATCACCATGCCCAATGTGGATGACATGGACGCCTGGAGCCTTGGCCGGAGAATTAAAAAGATGAATCCGCTGCTGCCGGTTGTGCTGCTTGCCCACAGTCTGCGTTCGTTTACGCCTGATGCGGAAAGTGCGGATGCGGCAGGTATTGACCATTTTTTTATCTGGCTGTCCGATCCCTCTCTGCTGCTGGCCATCGTCAAAAACGTCGAGGACCATCTCAATGTCGCCAAAGACACCGAAAAAGCAGGAGTGCGCGTCCTGATCCTGGTGGAGGATTCCCCTCACTATCTCTCCTATCTGCTTCCCCTGCTCTACAACGAGGTGGTGCAACAGACCCAGGCGGTGCTCTCCGACAGTCTCAACTATGAGCACCGGCTGCTGAAAATGCGGGCCCGTCCCAAGATTCTTGCGGTTCCCGATTATGAGGAGGCGGTCAGACTCTTTAATGATTTCCGCCCGTACGTTTTCGGGGTCATAGCCGACGGCCGGTTTCCCTGCGCTGAGAAGCTTGATGACCGGGCCGGGCTGAAGTTGCTCAGCCATATCCGTTCGCAGGTCCCGGACCTGCCCCTGCTGCTGATGAGCGCTGACCCGGCAAACCGTGCGCAGGCCTTAAGTATTCCCGCAGTCTTTCTTGATAAGAACTCTGCGACCCTGGCCGGGGAAATACATGATTTTTTTCTGCATCATCTCGGCTTTGGCGATTTTGTCTTTCGCAAGCCGGATGGCACGGTGGTCGGCTGGGCCGATAATCTGCGGTCCTTTGAAGAAAAAGTTGCCGTTATCCCGGAGGAATCACTCCTGTATCATGCCTCACGGAATCATTTTTCCAACTGGATCATGGCCCGTTCCGAAGTGGATGTGGCCAACCGTCTGCATACTTTACGGACAACGGACTTTGCTTCGCCCCAGGCAATGCGTTCTTTCCTGGTTGACTGTATGCACCGGCTCAGGATCAGACGGCAGAAAGGCATTGTCGCCCAGTTTTCACAAAAGGACTTTGACCCGGAGGTCATGGAGTTCGTCAAGATCGGCAAAGGTTCGCTCGGCGGAAAGGCCAGAGGGATTGCTTTTATTGCCAATCAGCTTGCCGCCGCCGAGCAGCTGAGCCACAACGGCGTTCACATCAAGTTGCCCCGCACCCTGGTCATTGCCTCGGACGGCTATGATGCCTTTGTTGCTGAAAATAAACTGCAAGGCATCGGTGGAGATGAGCCTGATGAGGAAATTGCCGCCTGTTTTCTGAGCGGCGCCATGCCTGCCTGGCTGCTTGCCCAGCTTAAGGACTACCTTGCCGGGATCAGCGGACCATTGTCGATCCGTTCTTCAAGTCTGCAGGAAGATGCCCAGTTCAAGCCCTATGCCGGTCTTTACAGCACATACATGCTGCCCAATAATCATCCGGATTTTTCCGTGCGGCTTACGCAGTTTGTGGCCGCGGTCAAACTTGTCTATGCCTCAACCCGTTTTGCCGGCCCCCGTGCCTTTTCGCAGCGTATCCAGTCCGGACAGTCCTATGATGACAGAATGGCGGTCATCGTGCAGCAGATTGTCGGCAGCGGCTATGGCGATTATTTTTATCCTGCCCTGTCCGGGGTGGCCCAGTCCCATAATTTTTATCCGGTCCCGCCGATGCTGCCCGAGGAGGGGGTTGCCTATATAGCCCTTGGTTTCGGCAGGACCGTGGTCGAGGGTGAAAAAAGTCTGAGATTTTCTCCCCGCTATCCCGAGGTGCTCCCCAATTTTTCAACGGTTGATGAGGTGCTGGCCAATGCCCAGCGTTTTTTTTACGCCCTGAAAATGAAGGATTATCCGGCGGCATTGGCTTTTCATCCCGGCGGCAATCTGGTCAGACGTGAGATCAATGAAGCGGCGGTCGAACTGCCCGTGCAGATGTTGACCAGTTGCTATGTTGCTGGCGAACACCGCATCCGCGACAGCAGTCATGGTGGGGTGAAGATTCTGACCTTTGCCCGGATCTTAAAACATAAGCTTTTCCCTTTGCCGGAACTGCTGGCCGAAGTTCTGGATATCGGTCGCCGTGGTATGGGCTGCCCGGTTGAAATTGAGTTTGCCGTAGACCTCAACCCCGCCGACCCCGGCCGGAGCGCATTCTATTTCCTGCAGATGCGGCCCATGGCGGCGGCAATGGGGGAGAGTGATGTGCGGATAAGTGAGGAGGACGTGGCCAAGGCCTTTTGTGTTGCCAGTCAGGCGCTTGGCCATGGCAGATTTGCCCGGATCAGCGATATCGTCTATGTGGACCCCCATGAATTTGATGCCGCATGCACCCTTGAGATCGCCCGGGAAATCGGTCAGTTAAACCGCCTGCTGCGTGAAGAACGGAAATCCTATCTGCTCGCCGGTCCGGGGCGCTGGGGTTCGGCGGACCGCTGGCTCGGCATTCCCGTCCAGTGGCAGGATATTTCCGCGGTCGGGGCAATCATTGAACTGCGTAATGAAAAGTTGAAGGCCGAGCCGTCGCAGGGCACTCATTTTTTTCACAATATCAGTTCCATGGGTATCCCCTACATCACCGTGACCGAGGGAACGGATGACCGTCTTGACTGGCAGTGGCTGCAGAAACAGCAGCTGGTGAAAGGTATGAAATACCTGCGCCATGTCCGCTGTGCCAAGCCTTTTGTCATCAAGGTCAATGGCCGGGAGGCACGGTGCGTGATGCTGAAATAAAAAGTGGCCCCGGTAACGGACTCAAACGGCAGCCGTGGGGTTATTAAAAATGTGTGCATTTTTTGAGAGGCCTCGCCGGTGACGAAAAAGCCAACATACAATGAACTTGCGGCAATGGTTCAGCAGCTCAAGGCCGCCCATGAGCATCTGTCGCTTATCATGGAATCTCTGCCGATCATACCCTATACCCGCAGGGTGGACGGGGAATTTGTCATAACCTATATGGGAAAATCAGTGGAGGTGATCACCGGCTATCCTGCTGAACAGTTTATGGATGATCCGGCTTTCTGGATAGATCACGTGCACCCGGATGACCGCAGCCGTGTCATGGCTGAATTACAAATGCTTATTAATGAAGGAATACTGAAGCGGGAGTATAGATTTCAGACTGCCGGCGGTTCTTATAAATGGATGAGCAGTTTCAGTAAATTGATCAAGGATGCCGACGGCAGAAATGATTATATCGTCGGGGCGGTACAGGATGTCAGTGAAGAGAAGAGAATGAAGCAGGAAGCGGATATCCGTATGCAGCAGGTGATCCAGGCCGACAAGCTGGCTTCGCTCGGTGAGGTTGTCGCAGGCGTCGCCCACGAGATCAACAATCCGAACAGCTTTATTACCTATAATATTCCACTGCTGGAAGAATCCTGGGAGGTTTTTGTGCCGATCATCAACGAATATGTGCAAAGGCATCCCGGCAACAGGCATGGTAATATTACCCTGGAAGAGCTGGCCGGGGAGATTGGCGAGATTATCCATGCGATCAGAACAGGGTCTGACCGGATCAATAAGATTGTCGCCAACCTCAAGGATTTCGCCCGTTTGGATGAGAGCGCGCCGAGCAGTCTGGTTGATTTCAATAAGGTAATCAATGATACCCTGACTATTGTCGGCGCTCAGGCGCGTAAATCTGTCGGCCGCATCCAACTGGATCTGGCGGACAATCTGCCCCTGTTTCATGGCCATTTTCAGAAACTGGAACAGGTGATGGCCAATCTGATTATGAATGCCGCCCAGGCGGTGACGGAGAGGGAAAGGGGGAAAATTACCATTAGAACCAGGGTCAACAGGCGTTTACATTCCATTATTGTTGAGGTGGAAGACAATGGTCTCGGGATGGCGGCGCATGTGACCGAGCGCATTTTTGAACCTTTTTTTACCACCAGAAGGGGTTCCGGCGGGACCGGGCTCGGACTTTCCGTGTCCTACGGCCTGGTCCAGGAGCATCAGGGCCGGATCTGCGTGTTGTCCAGACCTGGTCTGGGGACCAAATTCACGATCATCCTCCCCATTGACCGCCGTCAAAGCAAGCTTGATCTGCAGCCGACCATCCTCTGTATCGATAATGACCCCGACACCCTGGTACTGCTGAATTCCTTTTTGGTTAATGTGGAGAACCTGCCGGTCCGGGACATCTCATCAGCTGATGAGGTGATCTCTTTTTTGCTTGATCATCCCGAGGTGGATATGGTGCTGTGCGACATGCTGATGCATGAAGTTGCCGGTTGGCCGCTGCTGGCCGATATCAAAAGAAATTTCCCATTACTCCCGGTTCTTTGCATTTCGAGCCTGCCTGTGCGGGAGCGACAGTCTGCCGGTGGTGATTTCCTGCCGGACTATTTTTTGGCCAAGCCCCTGGAGCTTGAAAAACTGGCAAAGATCATCAAGACTAATGGAAGGCTGAGGATATGAAGATACTTTTGGTTGATGATGAACAAATCGCTTTAAGTTCGTTGCAGAGATTGTTGAAACGTCGCGGTTATCATGATGTCGTCGTCTGTGACAGCGCACCGGCTGCGGTGGATAGAATCAAGGCCGGGGATTTCGATGTGGTCTTTGTCGATCTGCTCATGCCCGAGATGGACGGATTACAGCTGCTTGAGGCGGTAAAGCCTTTCAAGCCTTGCACGGAGTTCATCATGTTGACGGCGGTGGATGACGTCAACACGGCAGTGAAGGCGCTCCGTCTGGGGGCTTACGATTATCTGGTTAAGCCGGTGGAGAATGAGCGGCTGCTGTTGACCCTGGAACATGCCTATGAGCGGCGGGGCTTGCTGGGGCTTGCCGGGGCAGGTTCGCGGCAGGACCAAAGGCCCCTGTCAGAGGCCTTTGCCGCCATTGTCACCCGCTGTCCGCGCATGAAAGAGCTGCTGCTCTTTGCCCAGACCATGGCCAGCAGCGGCAATCCCGTGCTGATCACCGGCGAATCCGGGACGGGCAAGGAGTTGCTTGCCCGGGCTATCCATCGGGCGGGCCCTGCCCCTGAGGGGCCTTTTGTCGCGGTCAATGTGGCCTCTATCTCTGATTCACTTTTTGAGAGCCAGTTTTTCGGGCATGCCAAAGGGGCATTCACCGGGGCAACCAACAGTTATCCCGGGTTTTTTGAACAAGCCGACGGCGGCACTCTTTTTCTCGATGAGATCGGCGAGCTGCCCAGAAACCAGCAGGTCAAATTCCTGCGGGTGCTTGAGGAGAAGAAGATTTTCCGTCTTGGCGACCCGCAACAGATCTCCGTCAATGTCCGTATTGTGTCAGCCACCAGCGTGGATCTGGATAAGGCCTGTCAGGAGGGGGCCTTCAGGCTTGATCTCATCTACCGCCTGAAATCAGTGCATCTTCATCTGCCTCCCCTGGGGGAACGGGAAGGCGATATTCCGCTGCTTGCCGATCATTTTCGGCAAAAGGCCTGTCTGCGCCACAGCAAAGAACTGCGCGGCTTTACCCCTGAGGCCGTGGCCTATCTGCAGCAACAGTCATATCCGGGTAATATCCGCCAACTTGCCCAGCAGGTTGAAAATGCCGTGCTTATGGCCCCCGGGCCTTTCATTACCCCTGATGACTTCGGCCAACAGGCAGGGGCTCCGGCATTCAGCTTTGCCAGGAAACTCTGTACGCTGAAAGAGGACGTCGAGGCTCATACCGCTTATGTTCTCTGGCAAACCAATGGTGATCGCCAGCAGGCGGCAAAGATTCTCGGTGTCTCCCTCAGGCATGTCCAGAGAAAGATTGCCGGGATGAAAAAATACCCTGGTTGGCGTCGGATCCTTGATGACATTTAGGTCGTCAGACCATGACTTAAATGTCGTTTGTTGATTATTTCCAAAAATAATAAATCATTAGGCAATCAGTAACCTCAGCCGCCATCTGGTCAATCTCTGCGGGCTGCGATATTTATGTCGCGGTATCCGCCTCTGCTGTTTTCTTGCTACACAAAAAAACTCTTTCATTTCAGCATATTGGTTTTTTTTGTCTTATCTGTCTCCATTGGCGGACACCTTGCATCTGTCTGTTGATGATGCAAGGTGTCCGCCTTTGTCGATTGGCTCAGGCAGGGACGATTATTGTTCGTTTTTATGAGGATAAGATGACTCATACCAGCATTCGCAGAGTGTTGATCGTTGATGACAATGAGGTTTTCAGCCATTCAGTTGAACGTCATCTCAAACGGGAAGGATTTGAGGTTTTCGTCGCTCGCGATGGCAATACCGCCAAAAGCATGGTGCTGGCCGCTGAATCTGACGGTTATCCTTTTGATCTGGTTGTGGCGGAATTTTTCATGCCGAACATGCAGGGAGTGGATCTTGTCCGCTGGCTGCATCAGCACTTCCCTGCCTTGTCTGTGTTAATGGTTTCCGGGTTCGGCAATATCGACTTAATGAATAATGTCATCAGGCCGGATATTGATGCCTCCCTGAAAAAACCCGTTCTGCCAGTGCAGATTATGTTCACGATTGCGATGATTGCCCTTAAAAGACAGCGCGCCGGCATGGCCGTGAGCGCTATACCGAATCAGGAAGAGCGCCGATAGGCATTTTTGCCGAAAATGCGGCTGCTCTTCTCAGGGTCAGGAGGTTTGTATGGAGAAACAGCAGAAAAAAGCCGTTGACCGATGGAAATATCTGACTTTCAGCCTGGGCCGGGAATACCATGGCACCGGTCTTCTCAAGGTCAAAGAGATCACCGACCTGATGTCGGTTGCTTATCTGCCTGGGTTCCCTGTCTGCCTGGATGGTATCATCAACCTCAGAGGGAAGTTCATCCCGGTGCTGGATATCAGGCCGAAATGCAGTATGGAAAGCGTTTGTTACACGGAGAGAACCTGCATTATTTTCGTTGAGATGCCGACCACCACCAAGGGTAAGGTATCCGAGGTAGGCATCATTGTCGATGCTGTTTCTGAAGTCATCAATATCAGGAAGAAAGAAGCGAAGCAGCATCTGCCGCTGGCAAAAAAGGAACCGGAAATGCCATACTGACTATGGCCGAATGGAACCGGTATCAAGAGGCTCAGATATCAGCAGATAACAGTTTGTATTGCCCCAGGCAATGCAAACTGTTTTTTTTAGGAGAGGGAGGTCACGCAATTTCCATTTAATATTTTATAGGGGAGGGAAAGAGTATGTCGCTTAACTGGACTGTCGGCAAAAAAATTGCCGGGGGCTTTATTATGATGATTCTGCTCGCCGTGCTGGTCGGTGGAGTCGGCTCATGGAAGGCGCATCATGTGAATGTTGGGGTGCGGGATCTGCAGCTTACCCATTTGCCGCTGACGCTGCTGATGGGCAAAATTGTCGAAACTGCCGCCAGGCAGGAGCTAGCCGCTACCATGTATGTCATTCATGGTGAAAAACGTTTTGTCGATGAATTCGATAAGAATGACGCCCTTGAAGACGGTTACTTTAAAGATGCCGTGGCCCTGATCAGCACTGATCAGGATCTTGTTGATGCCGGCTGGCTGCAGCATAATGAGAAGTTGGCGGAAAAACATGACCAGTTTGTTCAGGCAGCAAGGCGCTTGATTGACACTGTCACCAATGGCCGGGACCAGGCGGTCGTCGCCGCTGCGGCAGATGGAGTGGAGTTGAATGCGGCCGAGTTCAAACAGGCTGTTGCCGGATTTAACGATATCAATACTGCCGAGGCCAACAGGGTTGCCGGCGAGGCTCAAATAGCAAGCCGGAATTCCATGGCGGTCATGGAGGGGATCAGCGTGGTGACCCTGCTTGTCGGCATCGCCCTGGCCTTTGTTCTCACTCGCTCCATTACCAAGCCGTTAAGCCTGGCCATCAGCAGTATCAATGAAGGGGCAGTTCAGGTTGAAGCGGCATCAGGTCAGGTTTCCACCGCCAGCCAGAGTCTGGCGGAAGGGGCCAGTGAACAGGCGGCGGCCCTGGAGGAGACTTCTTCATCGCTTGAGGAGATGACGGCAATGACCAGGCAGAATGCTGAGAACGCCCAGCATGCCAATGCCCTCATGGATGAAACGAATTCGATCGTCGACAGGGCAAACAATTCAATGTCGCAGCTGACAACTGCCATGGAAAAGGTTGCCAGGGCAAGCGAGGATACTTCAAAAATCATCAAGACCATTGATGAGATTGCCTTTCAGACCAATCTGCTGGCCTTGAACGCTGCAGTAGAGGCGGCCCGGGCAGGGGAAGCCGGTGCCGGTTTTGCCGTTGTTGCCGATGAGGTCCGTAACCTTGCCATGCGGGCGGCCGATGCGGCAAAAAATACCGCCGGCCTGATCGAGGACACCGTGGCCCAGGTTAAAGTAAGCGCAGCATTGATGGGGACAACCAATGAGGCCTTTGCCGGTATCTCGGCAAGTTCGGCCAAGGTCAGCCAGCTCATTCAGGAGATAGCGACCGCGTCAAAGGAACAGTCCCATGGGGTGGAACAGATCAACACCGCGGTAACGGAGATGGATCAGGTTACTCAGACGAATGCCGCCGCCGCCGAAGAGTCCGCCAGTGCCGCCGAAGAGCTTAACTCCCAGTCTGAGGTGATGCATGCCACAGTACAGGACCTGGTCAGCATGATTGGCGGCAGTGCTGTCGCAGGCAGCCCGGGTGGCAAGACCGGGAATCTCACCAAGCCCGGCAAAGAGGTTGCGGCACGCTTATTCAGACCGGCGCTTGTTGCCGGACGACAAAAAACAGGAACATTCAAAGCTGGTGCTGCAAACGTGGAAAAGGAGTTCGTTGATTTTCCCGCATCCTTTTAAAAAGCTCTCTATTTGACATCATGTGAAAAAAATGGGTGGTTGCCGTTCAGGCCCGCCCATTTTTCACATGGTCATGCCTCTCTGTTGGAGCGGTTTTTCTTGGCTTTGCTGATAATTTTTTTGATCAGGTCACTGAAAACCAGGGAGTGTAAAGGCAGCACAGCGTACCAGTACAACCTGCCCCAGATTCCTCTGGGGTAGAAATGGGCGGTCTGGATCAACGAGTGGCCCTGGATGTCAAATTCAAGCCACGCCTTGCCGGGCAGCTTCATCTGGGCAAGCAGCAGCAGGCGTTTGCTGGGTTTGATGTCAACAACCTTCCAGAAATCCAATGCATCACCAACCCGCAGGTCTGCCGGGTCACGTCTGCCCCGGTTCAGGCCGTAGCCGCCGAAAATTTTATCGATGAATCCCCGTAATTTCCAGAGGAAGTTGTAGGTAAACCATCCTGTGTTACCGCCGATGGAGCATAATGCCGCATATATTTTTTCAGCGCCGATATCGCCGAAATCATGGATGCGTTGATCACGGAGAACGGCGGCGGCGATATCTTCCTGATCACTGATATCACAGGTGGTTCCTCCGCTTGAGTCGCACCAGCGGCTGATGACCTGATTGTCTTCGATATCGTTGATGGCCTGCAAAACAGCCTCTCTGTATGGCAGGGGCCTGATCTGTGGAAAATAACGGGCGGCATGGTCATTCTGCATGACGGTTTCCGATTTGAGACCTTCAACCAGGGCGGCAGCAACTTTGAAAGGGACAGGGGTGAACAGCAGCAGCCAGTAGGCGGACAACCGCGGGGTAAGAACCGGCACCGGGACAATGAGACGTTTCAACCCCATTGCTTTGGCCGACTCTGCCAGCATGTCCCCGAATTTCATGCGACCGCAGCCGATGTCAACCACCAGATTGCCCTGGTAATCAAGATCGTGGCAGGATGCGAGGTAAGAAAGCACATCAGTCACGGCAATAGGCTGGGTCTGGGTGCTGACCCACCTTGGTGTGACCATGACCGGCAGTTTCTGGACCAGGTTGCGGATGATTTCAAAACTGGCACTGCCTGAACCGATGATGACTCCGGCCCTGACCCAGATCGTCTGGATCTCATCCGGCCTTGCGGAAAGTATTTCGCCGGTTTCGATTCGGCTGAGCAGGTGTTTGCTGGCCGTTTCTTTCACCCCGAGACCGCCGAGATAGATAATACGCTTTACCCCGGCCGCAATGCAGGCATCACGGAAATTTTCCGCACTCGTCCGGTCAAGCTGTTCAAAATCGGCCCCGGCCCCCATTGAGTGAATAAGATAATAGGCTGTATCAATGCCGGTAAGGGCCTGGGCAAGCTGCTGCTGATGAAAGGTATCCCCCTCGACTATCTCCACCTGTTGCCGGAGCTGCGGGCTGACCTTGTTGCGGTTTCTGACCAGCAGACGCAGGGCAACGGCAGTATTTTCGAGCAGCCGGATTTTCAGTCTCCTGCCGATATAGCCGGTGGCGCCGGTGATAAGTATTTTTTTTCTCAATTTACCGCCAGTCATTATTGGTGAGTGTGCAGTCCAGGCGGGTTGCCTGTGTTGCATCTGGTGCTGAAGGGGAGGGCGTTTGCTGTCTGCAGAGGACACGTCACAGCCGCCGCCGGCCTCATCGTTTATTTTTTTGCGATCCGCCGGTCAGTCACAAGTCAGGCCTGCCCAGCCAACGGCAGGACAGTCGCTCAGCCTTTGGATAACAGCGTGTTTTTTAAAAAGAGCGCGCAAAAAACAGCGTAACCGCGTTACGCGTATAGTCATAATAGTCGTAATTGGATTCGTTGTGGGTGTGTTCCAGTTTGCAGGAGATTTCCCAGCCATTAACCAGAAAGTATGTGAGGCTCAGGATGGAGTCAAACCTGTCTTCATCCCGGTCATCGAAGGTGGCAACGTCATAATGACTGGAACGATAGGCGACATAGAGATTGACCCCTACATTATCCAGCGGTCTCATATCAAAGCCCGCGGCAAAAAGATGCCGGGCGGGAGAATAATCCTCGTCATCGCGATCGTTCAGTTCAAGAGTATAGGCCAGGTAGCCGTAATAGTTACCCCACTTTCTGGAAAGTTCCGCCATGGTCCTGTGGCGCCAGCCGGTCAGATAATCGTAGTCGGCATCCAGTACATCGAGATAATTGAGGCGGTAACGCAGCCGGAAGTAGGTTGATGCCCACAGAGGGCGTTTTGCCTGTAAACTGACCATCGGGCTCTGCTCATAACTTTGTCCGTCAATGAGACTGTAATAATAACCGCCGCCTCCCTCCAACTGGTAGTTGCCTGCCTGTTTCCAGTAAAATAATGCAAGGTCGGCTGAGCCGGTATCGTACTCGTTGACATCGGCGTATTTCAGATAGGATATGCCGGTTTGGAAATACGATCCTGAATCTTTTGCATTCCCGGCCAATGTCCTTCTGGTAAAGAGATACATATCAAGAAACCAGTCATCCATATTGCTGGCCTGCAGAACATCCGAATCGGAAACCAGTTCCACATTGTCATCATAGCCCAGGCCAAGTGAAACATAACTGGCCCAGGCGGAAGAATCCGTTTTGCCTTTGATCTGGCCCAGTGCGTTAGCTGCGAGCACCCGGAGATTTACGTCATCAGCCTCTGCATTATCATATGATTTCTGCAGCCAGTAGAGGGCTTTCTTGTGGTCGGATTGTTTCTCGGCAACAACTCCCAGGTTGTAATATGCCAGGGGAGCCATTTGCGGGAAGGTGGCGGTCTTGCGAAAGGCTTCTTCAGCCTCCTGATATCTGCCTAATTTATAACAGCAGACACCGATATTATAGTACAATGAAGGCTTTTCAAATCCGGAGGACTCCGCTTGATGAAAAAAATCTAAAGCGCTTTCATAATTTCCTTGCTTGAAGGCAGTAATTCCGTCTTGAAAAGCGGAAGATTGAGGCCGGTTTTCAGCGTGCAGTTCTTGACTGAATAAGATCAGGACAAGCAGAAAAAAAGCCGGAAAAATTTTCCAGCGTAAATGATCGATGAGTTGCATACCTCTTCCTTGGCAAATTTTATATCACATAAGCGATTGTGCCAATTTCAGAAGCTATTTGCAATCCTTAAAATGGGGATTAAAAACATTTGATTTGTCAACCGGGGTAAGGAAGTATCAGGGCATTGCGGGAAATTGTTTTGCTTGGCGTTAAAACACAAAAAAAGCCTCCGATGTCCGGGGGCTTCCATGTTACTGATTAAGCGTCGATATAGGAAATAACTGCTTAAAAGTAGATAAATTATCTGCCTTTCGTATTGGAGTCCCTGTTCTGCATCACCTGCCCGGCATCCTTTGCTCCGCTGTCAGCAGGTCCCCGTGTTGCATTATCCCTATTATCCATTTCTCCTGGACTGACGGAATCGGGGCGGCCGGCAATACTGTCGGTGCGGCCTGGACTGACGGAATCGGGGCGGCTGGCACTGTCGGTGCGGCCGGGACTGACGGAATCGGTTCGACCGGTGTTATCAGGGCGATTGATCTGTTGTTGGGGCTCCTGATTCCCCTCCAAAGGGTTTGGGCCTTGGCCCTGCTCTCCACCGGGGCCGTTGGAATATGCCGGCCCGTTGCCCAGTTGCTCCTGATGCTGATGCATTTCCCGGTATCGGGAACGGAGTGGCAACTCTATGATATTGGTGATATCTTTGGAGGACTGGACATCCTCATCAACAACTTCCATGGTTATATCAAGATCAAGTGAGGCATCGGCAAGCAAAAGCCGGCTCTCCGGCAGATTCTGCTGACCCGTGCCGGATAGGATATTTTCGCTTGCAGCAATAGCATTGCCTCCGCCCAGAATCAGTCCTGTCATAAAGACTGAACTCACCCATAAGTATTTCATCAACTCACCTCATGCTCCAAAAAAAAGTATTATGACAGCAAATCCGTTTTTCTATTAAGCCAAATGGTTGGAACCATGCAAATCCCCGCTTGCATGACTATTGTGTATTTTCATTGCCAGTTTCAGCAATTTGCTTTTATTTTCATGATTGATGCGTGTCACCAGCTCAACGTTTCCGGTGCTTTTAGCAATAATTGGCAGACTGAGCAGGTTTTTCCCCTTGCGCAGATCCGTTTTCCATTCTATCTCGCTTTTCCCGGGAAATCCTGCCATTTCTACCTGCTCCGGCAACAAAATGGTGACATGTGCATCGAGCAGGTCACGTGGCGCATTGACCACCACATTGACAATCCTCTGTTCATTTATTTTTATGATTACCTGGGCAGGGGGCAGCTCCTGCGCCGGTTGATAACCCATGCGGGGCAATCCTGTTACCAACCACAAAACGAGACACGCGGCCATGGCAGCACTGAAAAGAGGAACCAGACTCTTTGGCATCTGCCATCTGCCTGAGGACTGTGCATGCTGTATGGAATGGCGGACAAATCCCGGAGACGGTAGCGGTACCGGCATGGAACGCAAGGCCTGCAGCATGTCCTCGTCACGTTTGAAGGCATCGTGGCACTGCTGACAACTATCAAGGTGCGCTCTGACGGCAATTTTCTCTTCCTGACTGAGGTAGCCGTCCATATAATCGTCTCTATATTCCAGTGCTTTTCCGCAGTTCATAATTGTTCACCTTATAAATATATTAACGACCGACCTGACTAAAAGGTTTCATGCTGTAATATTTTTCTGAGAGTCGCTCTGGCGCGGTGAAGTCGAGATTTCAGGGTGCCGATCGGAGTGTCCAGGATTTCTTCAAGTTCAATTAAGGTATAACCCTCGACATCATGAAGTATACAGAGATGCTGCTGGTCGGAATTGAGAGAGTTGATTGCCTCCATCAGTCTTTCCCGCATCTGGTTGTTTTCCGATATTTTTTCCGGGCCTCTGTTCTCGGATGGTATCGATTCCAGAACAGGATTATTTTCTTCATCGTGGTTATTCTGCAGAAGATGTAAGGGTGATCTGGCCATGCGTCGGCGCTGGTCGATAAATGTTCGGTACAATACCTTCACCAACCAGGGGCCTGGATTTTCCAAATTGCCCAGAGTTTGCCGCTTTGGATAAATCTTGACCAGCACATCCTGCACCAGATCTTCCGCATCTGAGGCAGATCCGCAAAGGCGGAAGGCTACCCGATACAGTTTCAGAATATAGGGGTGTATGATTTTTTCAAAATCAGAAGTCTGGGAAAAATACTGTATGAGGCTGATTACTTTTTCCATAGGATTATCATTATGAAAACGTAATCTTCGCCTAAAAGGTTCCCGGTTTTTTTTAAGTTTTGTCAAAAAAAATTTCCTGGATCTCTGTATCTGCTGCCGTCGTGATAGGACGGAACTGGTGAGCCTCTTAATATGATTATAACTTTCTGATATATTTGTCTCGTAATTTCCTGGTAATTGTCACCTGGACGCAAAAAAACAGGCTATAGGTGTTAATTTTCTAAAGGCATATCAATAAAATACCGGGGACATAGTTTCCCCAGGCATGGCACAGAACTCTAAAATAAGATGGTGCATGGAACTTTTACGGGAATTTATTCGTTATAGAGCTATGAATTCGCCAATGAACTTTTAAAGGAGAAATACTATGCGAATAAAGATTTTTTCTGTTGTTTCAGTAGTTTGTTGTTTAGCCATTTTTAATGGAGAAGCCTTTGCAAGGGGTGGTGGAGGCGGAGGTGGTGGTTCCGCCGGTGGTTCGATGGGTGCCATGACCAGGTCGGCGGGAGAAACAGGTGCCGGCAGGCTTGAACAGCACAAATATATCAACCAGGAAAAAAACATGGATCAGGACAGGGATCGGGCGCAATATAAAGATGCCGATGCTGAAAAAGATACTGCCAAGGCCAAGGCCAAAGCAAAGGAGACCAAGAGGGCTCTGTCCAGCGGTAAAGAGGCTGAATAGGCAAAACGTTTTCCAACCCCGGTTTTTTCCGTATGATAGGACCGTGCATTGTTGATAAGTGCACGACATGAGGCCTGGAAAAATTCCAGGGAAAAGTTTCCGCAAAAATCAAGGCAGTATCTCCCGGCAATGGAGTGCTGCCTTTTTCTAACGCACCAGCAAGACACAAAGCCAGAGCCCCGGTCGAAAAAAACTGGCATCTTTGGCCAATATATCAAACCCGTTGCAGTTTTATGCAAAACCCCGTTAGCCTTCATGAGGCGGCGGGGTTTTGTTATAGATCGCCAAGGTGAGAATTCGGCCAGTGTGCTCCGCGGCGGGTAACTTCAATTAGCGGGCAGTTGCCGGGTGATTAAAGAAAAAGTTCCGGGAGGAAGTTCGCTTTCTCCCGGAACTTTATTTGTGGCATGGACACGGTGTTTCTTGCCCCTGATAGAGGTTCTGCGGAAACATGGTGCCTAGATAATTTTCATTAATCTATCCAGAGGGGATAGCCGTCCTCGTCACGGAGCGGCACAACAGCATCACCAATGGTGATTTCCGTCGCTATGTTAACAAACGTGATTTCACCATCAAATTCAAATTCAACCGTGAAACCGACAACTTTTATATAGTCTCCCTTACGCGGATGATCAACGCCGATCGAATCCCAGTAATATTGGGGGCCTACCCCGCTGATAAGAATATCCTCGTCCACGTTGTCCGCATCAAGAATCAGACCCTCACCTTTCACGCATCCTATTACCGTACCGCTGTAATCAAAGGGGATGCCGCTGAATATGTCATGGATCGGACCTCCTCCGTCCATTGCACCATTTCCGGCCCAGCTTATTCCTGCACCGAATACTGTTAAAGCCAATAGGAGAATGAGACGTGCCACCATATTTTTCATAATCTTTTACCTCATGTATGTTATTTTACCTTGTTGATCAATTACCAATGGCCGCTGCGTTATGAAATGGAAAATGATAGCCCCGACAACTAATCGCTTATGTGTTTGGCAGTAAAGATCGGGTCGCAAAATTTTGTTCATCACCTCCTCGTTGATTTCGTATTATTTTTAAGGATGTCAGGCGTTATCTTTGTTCTCCGTCATTCTGGCAGTGAATTAATCCATGCCGCACCGTGTGCTGATTTCAATCCGCATTGGGAATCAGGCGGCAGGCCATTATTTTTTTAACGGTAAAATGCAAGGAAAGGTTGCATTGAAAAATAAACTGGAGCGGAAGCGGGAAAAGTCATGGCCTGCGGCTTGATAAAACATTGCTGGCGTTATAGAGTAGGCGCCTGTGCTCACAAAAAATGATTTTGCCGATGACCGTTTTGCTGATAAAAACCATCACAGATTTTTGAAGGCCATTGATGAACATGATGGAAATAACAGAGAAATTCAAGCCGCTCCCCAGGAGCAGGGAAGGGTTCTGTTTCGGTTGCGGGCAGGACAATAAGGCCGGCCTCGGCATGCGGTTTTTTTCCGACGGAGATTCCGTGGTTTCCCGGGTGGCAGTGCCGGACCATCTCTGCGGCTGGGGCAGGGTGGTGCACGGGGGCATCATCTCCACCATGCTGGATGAGGTCATGGGCTGGACCGCCATTTATCTGCTCAAGCGTCTGGTGCTGACCAAATCCCTGCAGGTGCAGTTCGCCAAGCCGCTTTTTGCCGGGCAGCTGCTCTGGCTGGCAGGCCGGGTCGAAGAAAAAACCAGTGAGCGCGAGGCCCTGTTGACTGCCGAGCTGTTTAATCCAGCAGGCGACCGCTGCGCCGCAGGCCAAGGGGTTTTCGCCCTCTTTACTGGCGACGGGGCCAAAAAACTTGGTTTCCTTGACCCCGGCCTGGTGGATGAGATTACCGCAAAATTTCTGGTGTAAAATATGAATGTGCAGGGGCAACGCTTTAAACTGGTGCTGGAGTTTGACGGCAGGCGCTACAGCGGCTGGCAGAAACAGGATGATGCCAGGACGATCCAGGGCAGTCTGCTTGCGGCGGCAAACGAGCTGTACGGCAGTCAGGTGGATGTGCAGGGCAACGGCCGCACCGACGGCGGGGTGCATGCCCTGCAGTTCGTCGCCCATCTCGAGGCGGTAACCGATGACGGCCCCCAGGAAGTGGCCCGGCGCATGAACGCCCTGCTGCCGCAGGACATCAATATCCTCAAGCTGCAAAAGGCCGGTCACCGCTTTCATGCCCGCCACAACTGCATCGGCCGCAGTTATCTTTACCAGCTCGCCAAACGCCGGTCGGCATTCTGCAAAGGCTATGTCTGGCAGCAGGGTGAGCCGCTCAAGGTCATTGTCATGCAGCAGGCAGCGGGGCTGCTTGCGGGCCTGCACGATTTTACCTCGTTTACCGACCGGCAGGTGATCAAGAAAAAGTCGCCGCTGGTCATGATCAATAAGGCCCAGATTGCGGAAACAGACGATCTGGTGCTGATTCGTATTGTCGGCTCCCATTTTCTCTGGAAGATGGTGCGCCGTATCGTCGGCGTGCTGGCGGCAATAGGCCGGGAGCAGCTTTCCCCTGCCGACCTGCAGAGTTTTCTGCAGGAGCCGGTCAATCTCAGCAGCTACACCGCCCCGGCCCAGGGGCTTTTCTTTGAACGGGCCTTCTACAACCAGGAGGAGCTGGACAGCTTCCTCGTCATTGACGAAATACGTCCCTGTTTTTTCTGAGCCTGGAAAAGACACGTTTGACCATTTTTCTGTTATCCGGCATCTTGACCCGGCAAGAAGCGCAGATATGCTAAGGGACTCAGCAATTGTTGATATACCTTTTATAAATCCTCGAAATGTTCGTCATTCCGGCACTCCGTTTAGTCCCCGCTTGACGGGGGTGCTTTAAGCCGGAATCCGTGCGCCAGTTGGATGCCAGGCCAGCTAAAAACTTGCTGGCATGACGGCAAAGATAAACGGTACTTTTATAACTTCGAAGTCCCTAAGAACAATCTGAAAATCAGGATAAAGGGAGAAATGTCCTCCAGTGAATTTTTTTCACCAACCTGAAGTCCTGCGTAAAAAAATATATATTCCCTGCGTGATGTGATACAACCTATCTATCCCATTCAACTTCATTCAGGTGGTGGTAATGATGCCTGCCAAGAACAGAATTTTTCTGAATTCCTTCGGCTCAACGTTACTGAAAATAGCGGCTCCCATCGCTCTTATCCTGGTTGCGGTAATCCTTTTCCGAAGTATGTCCGGAAGTGAAAAAGAGCCTGTCCGCATCGGCGCGATCCTGCCTCTGTCCGGGGTGGGCAGCTATCTGGTCGATCTGCGTGACGCCATGGTGTTGGCCGCTGAAGAGGTGAATGCCCTGGGCGGTGTTGATGACCGGAAAATAGAGCTGATCATCGAAGACAGCAAATCAAACCCTGTTGAGGCCGAAAAGATTTTCCTCCGTCTTGAACAGGAGCAGCCGCCACTACTCTATATCTCTGCTCTCAGTCCAGTGAGCATGGCCCTTGCGCACCTGGCCGCACAGCATCAGGTGATCCTGATGGGGCTGGTGACCTCGACCCCGAAATTCGCCGAGCAGGGCAAGTGGGTGTTTCGCGACTATACAAACTCCCAGGAAGAAGCCCGGGTGGCGCAGCGGATGCTGGATACTCTCAAGGTCCGGCAGTTGGCCATCCTCCATGCCGATGACCCTTACGGTAATTCCGTGGCCAAACTGCTCGGTCAGAGTTTTGTCGCCAGGGGCGGGAAAGTCACGGCGGTCGCCTTTGCCTATGAAGTGGCGGACCTGACCCCCCAGATCGAGGCGGTGCGCACCATGCAGGCTGTCTACGTGGTGGGCCTGGTCGGACATATCCGCCTGGCCATCAGGCAATTGCGGCAGGCCGGCTATGCCGGGCATCTCATTGCCGCCTCCGGCGCCGCCAATCCCAAAGTCACGGAAATGGCCGAGGCGGATGGCGTCTATGTCGCCATCCCCCTTGTCTACAATGAAGATTTTCTCTTTTCCCGACAATTCAAGGATAAGTATAAGGCACGGTTCGGTAAACCATTCAGCCACCAGGCTGCCAATGGCTATGATTGCATCAAGATGATCGCCGGTCTGCTGGAGGGAAATCAGGTTTCCCGGCGGAATCTCCAGTTTCTCCTGGCCCGGGGCTTCCTCTATTCCGGCGTGCAGGGAGATTATGAACTCAAGGCCGGCAGCCAGGAGATCATCATGCCGCTCTATCCTGCTAGGATTGACCACGGTCAGCTGAGGTTAAGCCAGTGATGAAGACCAGTCAGAAGATTATGGCAGGCTTCCTGGTCACCCTGACGTTGACCGCAGCGCTGGCTTTTTATGCCGACTTTGCCAGCCGCAGGTCGCTGGAGGAGGCGATCGGCCATGAATCGCTTATCCTGGCCCAGGAAACCATGAAACGCATCGATCTGGCCATCCATGACAAGATCATGTATGTCTGGGACAACGCTGAACAGGCATGGATTCTATCCTGCATCGTAAAATCCAACCAATCCTTTGCTGAGCTGGACTCACCGGAGGATTTCATGGACCGCATTGACCGGGAGTGGACTTCTTCCCCGCAGGATACTCTCTCCCCTTTGCTGCTGGAATTACAGGATAACGAGTTGAGTCGGATGCTGCGGCAGCAGTTCATCAATTCCTTGCTGCAGAAATATGGCTATTCGCCATTCCCCGAGCTTTTTGTTACGAACCGCTATGGCGCTGTTATTGCGACAACAGGACGGACAAACAGTTACCGGCAGGACAAAGAGTCGTGGTGGCGGACGGCACGGCAGCAGGGCATTTCTTTGGAAGATATTGCCTATGATGCCGGTTCGGATTCCTACGGAATTGCCGTTGGCTTGCGGCTCGATGATAGCGATGGCAATTTTCTCGGCGTGGTCAAGGCAATTGTCAATGTGGGACCGATTGTCAAGACCGCGGAAATAGCAACCAGCAGATATCAATCGGCCCGGACCAGGCTGCTGACGCGGGACGGGAAAATCATATTCCGGAGCAGACCATACCGTTTCCTGCAGGATTTTTCAGACGTAAACCTGCTCAACCGGCTTGAGGGAGAAGAAGGTTTTTTTATCGGCAATGAACAAAATGTGCAACGATTTTATTCCTATGTCCGGTCCAAGGGAAAAGATCGTCATTATCCGGGCTTTGGCTGGATTCTGCTGGTGAGCAATGATGCCGATGAGGTGCTGGCCTCGGCAGAGGTTCTTCGCACGCGCATCGCCGTCGTCTCCATCCTTTTGATTATGGCGGGTATAATATTTGCCTTGTTTCTATCGATGACCATCAACCGCTCGCTGGGAGTGCTCTCTGCCGGAGCTGAACGGATCGGCGGGGGAGATCTTGATTTCAGGATGGAGCTGGCAGGGGATGATGAGTTCGGGCAAGTGGCCGGCGCCTTCAATACCATGGTGCGGAACCTGCAAGAGATCACGGCGTCGCGCGATGAATTAAATGCTGAAATAGACAAACGTAATAAGGCGGAAAAGGCCCTGCGGGAAAGTGAAAACCGTTTCCGGGCAACCTTTGAACAGGCCGCCATGGGTATTGCCCTTGTCTCGCCCCGGGGAGAGTGGCTGCGCGTCAACCGGAAATTATGCACTATTGTCGGTTACCCGGAGGACAAACTGCTGCAGCTCACCTTTCAGGACATTACCCATCCGGATGACCTTGATACTGATCTTGAGTTTTACCGCCAGGTGCTGGCCGGAGAAATATCCACATACTCCCTGGAAAAGCGTTACATCCGCCTGGACGGATCACCGGTATGGATCAATCTGACCGTTTCCCTGGTCAGGGAGGATGACAAAGGAGACCCTGCATATTTTATCTCGGTAATAGAGGATATCAACCAACGGAAAAAAACCGAACAGGAACGCGACTTATTGTCCATGGAACTTAACAAGAAAAACCATGAACTCGAGCAGATAATCTACGTCACCTCCCATGATCTGCGTTCGCCGCTGGTCAATGTCCAGGGGTTCAGCAAGGAGTTGTCGGTAGATATCAAGAGGCTGTTGTCCCTTTGGCAAAACAGGAATATCCTGGAGAAGGAGTTCCAGAGCCAGGTCGAACCGCTGCTTCATGAGGATATCCCCGAGTCTCTGCAGTTTATCGAGAAGGGCATCGCCAGGATGGATGATTTGCTGAACGGACTGTTACGTCTGTCCCGGCTGGGACGTGCCAGTCTGACGCTGGAGGAGTGCGACATGAACCGGTTGCTGGCGGATATCGTCGCCACCATGGATTTTCAAATCAAGGAGGCCGGGGTGGAGGTCATAGTGGACGGGCTGCCAACCTGCCGGGGAGACCGAGACCAACTCAACCAGCTTTTTTCCAACCTGCTCGGTAATGCCCTGAAATACCTTGATCCAGGCAGGCCAGGCCGGATCAATATTAACGGGGTAAAGGAGAAAGGCCGGTCTGTGTACTGTGTGTCTGATAACGGAATCGGCATTGCCAGGGAGCATCAGGGTAAGATTTTTGAAATTTTTCATCGCCTCAATCCGGCAGGAAGCGAAGGCGAGGGCCTGGGACTCGCCATTGTCAACCGCATCCTTGACCGGCTGGACGGCAAGATATGGGTTGAATCCGAAGAGGGCAGGGGCAGCAGTTTTTATGTATCCCTGCCGGGCTGGAAAGGTGGAAACAGAGCCTGAATCGCAGCGACACCTTCATCAAATGGAGAAAAAAAATGAGAAAAGAAATACATATCATCATAGCCGAAGACGATGACGGGCATGCCGCCTTGATTAATAAAAACCTGCGACGGGCCGGAATCGAGAATGAGATTATCCGTTTCGCCGATGGCCAGCAGGTGCTTGATTTTTTATTCAGGAAGGGTGACGGGCCGCATCGCAAAGCCGGGGATTCCTATCTGCTGCTGCTGGACATCCGCATGCCCAAGGTCGACGGTATCGAAGTTCTGCGGCAGCTCAAGGCAGATGAGGAATTGCGCAAGATCCCGGTGATTATGGTCACCACCACGGATGATCCGCGGGAGGTTGAACATTGCCACCTGCTGGGATGCAGCAATTATATCACCAAACCGGTGGATTATGACAAATTCGTCAACGCCGTCAGGCAATTGGGCCTGTTTCTCATGATTGTGCAGGTGCCGGTGATCAACGGAAAGAGTAACGACAGGTAAAAAAATGGCACAACGTAATCCAGAAATCAGCCAAACCAGCGCCGACGATTTCCGCCTGCCGCTGCTGATCGTTGAGGATGACGAGGGACTGAACCGCCTCATCCGGAAAAACCTCGGACGGGAAGGGTTTCAGGTTGAGGGGGTCGTCACGGGCAGGGAGGCGCTGGCCGCACTCGAGGCTGCCCCTGATGTTCTTCTGCTGCTTGATTTTGTCCTGCCGGACATGACCGGCAGGGAAATCCTGACGGAACTCGCCGCAAGAGAGATAGAGGTCCCCTTTATCATCATGACCGGTCACGGAGACGAGAGAATTGCCGTTGAAATGATGAAGCTCGGGGCCAGGGATTACATCGTCAAAGGGAGCCGGTTTATCGAGTTGTTGCCCAATATCATCAAACGGGTCTTTTCCGAGATAGGCAGGGAAAGAAAGCTGGTCGTCATGGAGGCAGCCCTTGTTCAGGCTGCGGAGAACTGGCATAGCACCTTTAACGCTATTCCTGATTTTGTTTCGGTCCATGATTTGGAAAGAAAACTGGTCATGGTAAACAAGGCGCTGGCCGACCATCTGAAAATGAGACAGGAAGAACTTGTCGGCAGAAAGTGTCATGAGGTGCTGCATAACCTTGCTCGCCCATGGCCTTTATGTCCGCTTGATAGAACCCTTGAGACACAGCGGACGGCATCGCAAGAAGTGAATGATCCGCATATAGGCATCCCCTTGCTGGTGACCTGTTCACCCCTGTTTGACAAACAGGGTGCCCTTACTGGTGTGGTTCATGTGGCCCGGGACATCTCCGAGCAGAAGCGAGCGGCAGAGGAAATATCCCAAAGCAGAGAACGATACCGGGAGCTTTATGATAATGCCCCTGTCGCTTATTTTTCAATAAGGGCAGATGATGGCGCTATATTGCAATGCAACCATCAGGCAGCGCGGCTTCTCGGCTATGATCTGGGAACCATGCTGCAGATGAAGGTCTTTGAACTCTATGCCGACACTCCGCAAGGTCAGGCCAAGGCGGAAAAGATTTTCAGAAAATTGAAGGCCGGTGTCTCGGTACGTAACGAAGAATGCGAGATGAAAAAAAAGGATGGCTCCCTGGTGTGGGGAAGTGTGTCTGTTGATCCGGTGCTTGATGATGCGGGCAATGTCATTGAATCACGCTCGGTTGTCGTTGATATCTCCGAAAGGAAACGGCTGGAAGCCGCGCTTTTTCAGGCCCAGAAAATGGAGTCCATCGGCACGCTGGCCGGTGGCATCGCCCATGACTTCAATAATCTGCTCAATGTCATTATCGGCTACGGCAGCATGATGCAGAGCTCCCTGACGGACGATGAGAATAAATCATTTCTGGCCAATATCCTGAGTGCCGCGGACAGGGCCACGCAACTGACCAAGGGCCTCCTCACCTTCAGCAGAAAACAAGTGCTGGAGCTTTTGCCGGTTAATATCAACGAGATCATCAAGGGTTTGGAGAAGATGCTGTGGCGTATCATGGGTGAGGATATCACCATGAGCAGCAATCTCTCTGCGAAAACCCTGGTTGTCGTAGCGGATCGCGTGCAGATAGAACAGGTTCTGCTGAATCTTGCCGCCAATTCTCGGGATGCCATGTCCGACGGGGGCATGCTGACAATTGACACCTGTGCTGTTGAACTGGGGGAGGGCGATGTTGACAGGAAAGACTATGCCATAAAACCCGGATGGTATGCCCTGATAAGCGTTTCAGACAGCGGTCATGGTATGAACGCTGAGACCATGGAAAGGATTTACGACCCTTTTTTCACCACCAAGGAAGTGGGCAAGGGCACGGGGCTCGGCATGGCGATTGTTTACGGGATCATCAAACAGCATGAAGGCTATGTCAACTGCTACAGTGAGCCTGGCCAGGGGACAACCTTCAATATCTATCTGCCGTTAGTCAAGGAGGCCGCGGTTGCGGCTGGGAAGACGGCCATAGCCCCCCCCTCCGGCGGCACCGAGACCATACTGGTGGCGGAGGATGACCCGACGCTGAGGAAGTTAATTCTTATGATTCTGGGCAATCATGGCTATACGGTCATTGGGGCCGTTGATGGGCAGGATGCTGTTGATCGTTTCATGGAAAACAGGGACAGGATTGACCTGGTTATTCTTGATGTTATCATGCCGAATAAAAACGGTAGTGAGGCCTACCTGGAGATCATCAAGATAAAGCCCGCGATAAAGGCCCTTTTTGCCAGCGGCTATCCTTCTGAGAAGGTCTATAAAATGGGAATGCTTCAAGAAGGGGTCAATTTTCTTTATAAGCCGTTGCAGCCCGATACCCTGCTCAGAAAGGTAAGGGAGATTCTTGATCATCCCGCGGAAAAAGGCAAAGACCAACCATGAAAGATAGGATGGCTGTCAGGTCAAAACGATTTTGTTTCATCTGAAAGGGTCGTGCTTTCCTGATTCCGGTCTTTAGTGTGGTCCCTGGCCACCAGCATGTAGATGGACGGCACGATGAACAGGGTGAAGATGGTGCCCACCGTGATGCCGCCGACCAGCACCAGACCGATGGAGTTTCTGGCCGCGGCGCCGGCGCCGGTCACCAGGGTCAGGGGGAAATGGCCGGCCGCCGTGGCCGCGCTGGTCATGAGGATCGGCCGCAGCCTGGTCATGGAGGCCTCCCGTACCGCGTCAAGCTTGGAATGCCCCTGCAGCTGCAATTTGTTGGCGAACTCGACGATGAGAATGCCGTTTTTGGAGACCAGGCCGACCAGGGTGACCAGGCCGACCTGGGAGTAGATGTTCATGGTGGTGGTCCAGCCGTGGGTCCAGAAAGGCGCGTTGGGGTCCGGCATCTTCAGGAAGGTGAAGATAAGCGCCCCGAAAATGCCCAGCGGCACGGAGCCGGCCAGGATGACGAAGGGGTCGCGGAAGCTGTTGAACTGGGCGGCCAGCACCAGGAAGATGAGCACCACGGCCAGCACGAAGGCGGGCAGGAATTTGTTGCCTTCGGTGCGCAGCTGCCGGGATTCACCGGTGTAGTCGATCGTATACCCCTGGGGCAGGATTTTGGCCGCTTCATCCTCCAGGAATTGCAGCGCTTCGCCAAGGGGCCGGATCGACACGCCGCTGATTTTTACGGCATTGAGCTGCTGGAAGCGGTTGAGGGAGCGCGGTATGGTGGAATTGTCAATGGTGGCAATGGTGCTGAGCGGCACCAGCTGGCCGGCCGGGCCGGTGATATAAATGTCCTTGAGCTGGTCCGGGTTGAGCCGGTCCACCCGCTGGATCTGCGGAATGACCTTGTAGCTGCGGCCGGCGATGTCGAAGCGGTTGACGAAGTTGCCGCCGATCATGGCCCCGATGTCGGTCCCCACCTGTTCCAGGTTGAGCCCCAGATCAGCCACCTTGTCGCGGTTGATGATGAATTCCGACTGGGGCTGGTCGATTTTTACGTCGATGAGAGGCGGAAAGGCAAAAAGCCCGCTCTGCATCGCTTTGATCTGCAGCTGCTGGGCAAACTGCAGAATCTCTTCGGTCTCGGCCGTGGAGGCCAGGACGAACTCCACCGGGAACTGGCCGCCGCCGGGCAGCGAGGGGGGGAGAACCGGAAACATCCGGATGCCGGCTATGCCATGCAGTTTCTGCTGCACCTCGGGCAGGATCTGGAAGATGGTGCGTTCGCGCTGGTCCCATGGCTTGGTGACCATGCCGCCGAAACCGGAACTGGGCTGGGTGATCTGGAAGGTGAAATCCGTCTCCGGTATGCTGAGAAAGATCCGGTTGGCCGCCGCCGCATAGCGGCTGGTCTGGTCCAGGGTGGAGTTGGCCGCCGCATCGATGATGCCGAAGATTACCCCCTGGTCTTCGCTGGGGGAAAGTTCCACCGGCGACATCCTGAACATGGGGATGGTCAGCAGGCTGACCCCGAGCCACACCAGGTAGACCGCCGGCCGGGCGCGCAGGGTGGCGTCAAGCAGGCGGCCGTAGACGTTGCGCAGCCGTTTGAAGTCGCGGGAGATTCTGCCGGCCAGACCATGCTCGGCCAGCCCTGGTTTCAGCAGCCTGGAGGACATCATGGGCGACAGGGTGAGGGCCACCACCCCGGAGATGGTAACCGCGCCGGCCAGGGTGAAGGCGAATTCGCGAAACAGGGAGCCGGTGAGGCCGCCCTGCAGGCCGATGGGGGCATAGACCGCCGCCAGGGTGATGGTCATGGCGATGATGGGGCCGACCAGTTCCCGGGCGCCGACCAGGGCCGCCTCAAAAGGGGTTTTGCCTTCCCCGAGATGCCGCTCCACGTTTTCCACCACCACGATGGCGTCATCCACCACCAGACCGACGGACAGCACGATGGCCAGCAGGGTGAGCAGATTGATGGTGAAGCCGAACACCTGCATGAGGAACACCCCGCCGATGAGCGACAGCGGGATGGCGATCACCGGAATGAATACCGAGCGGAAAGAGCCGAGAAAGAGAAAGATGATGACCACCACGATCAGCAGGGTGTCGGCCAGGGTCTTGATGACCTCGTGAATGGCGTTGTTGATGTAGTCGGTGGCGTCATAGGCGATGCGCGCCTGCATGCCGGAGGGCAGGTCCTGCTGCACCCCGTCCATGGCGGTCCGCACCCTTTTGACCACATCCAGGGAATTGGCGTTGGGCAGGGGCCAGATGCCCATGAACACCGCGGTCTGGCCGGAGAAGCGGACCTCGGTGTCATAATCCTCGGCGCCCAGCACCACCTCGCCGATGTCCTCCAGCCGGATCAGCGCGCCGCCCTGTTCGCGGATGACCAGATTCTTGAACTCCTCCACTGAGCGCAGATCGGTGTTGGCGGTGAGGTTCACCTGGATCAGCGACCCCTTGGTCTGGCCGAGGGCGGCCAGGTAGTTGTTGGCGGCCAGGGCCTGGCGCACCTGGGCCGGGCTGATGTTATAGGCGGCCATGCGGTCTGGTTTCAACCAGATGCGCATGGCAAAGGTGCGGGCCCCCAGGATATCGGCGCGCTGCACGCCTTCCACGGCGGACAGGCGCGGCTGCACCACGCGGACCAGGTAGTCGGTGATCTCGTTCTGCTTGAGCACCGTGGAGGTGAAGCTGAGATAGGCCGAGGCGAACTGGCTGTCGGCGGACTCGATGTTGATGACCGGCACCTCGGCCTCCGGCGGCAGGTCGCGGCGGACCTGGTCGACCTTGGAGCCGACTTCGGCCAGGGCCTTGGTGGCGTCGTAGTTCAGTTTCAGCCGCACATTAATGGTGGAGACGCCCTGGGAGCTCTGACTCTCGATGTAATCAATGCCGTCGGCCGCGGCGATGGCCCGCTCCAGCGGGGTGGTGATGAAGCCGCGCACCAGCTCGGCGCTGGCCCCCACATAAACGGTGGTGACGGTGATCGCTGAGTTTTCGCTGACAGGAAACTGCCGGACGTTGAGCGAGCGGATCGCCTGCAGGCCGGCAATGGTGATCACCAGGCTGATCACCAGCGCGAGAACGGGGCGGCGGATAAAAAGGTCAGTAAAGTGCATAATGCGGCGTGTTGGCAGAGGTTGGCGGAGAAATCACCTGTCCCGGCTGGCTGGCCCGGGGGATTAATTGTCTTGCGGTTGCGGGGCGAGATTGAACTCGGGGGCCAGTTCGTTGTTGATCACCGCGGTCTGGCCGTTGCGCAGCTTGAACACCCCGGTGCTGACGATGGCCTCCCCCTCCTTAAGGCCCGATATTACGGCAACATAGTCCCCGCGTTTTTCCCCGAGTTTGACAAACTGCTGGCTCAGTACGGTTTCCTGTTGCCCCGTTTGTTCGTTTTTGGTCTGCCTGAGCACAAAGACCGAATCGCTGTATGGGGCGTAGAGCACGGCGGTGGCCGGGATGACGATGACATTCTGCCGCTGTGGCAGCACCACCTCCACGTTGACGAAGAGTCCGGGCCGCAGCAGTTCCTGCTCGTTGGCCACCGTGGCCTGGATACGGATGTTGCGGGTGGCGCTGTCCACTTCAGGATTGATGGTGGTTATCTTCCCTGTCAGGATCTGGCCGGGCAGGGCGTCTGTTTTGATCCGCACGCCGAGACCTTTGTGAATCAGGCCGAGATGCTGCTGGGGCAGCAGGAAATCGACAAAGATCGGGGCCAGGTTCTGCAGCGAGACAATGGGCTCATTTTCCTTGAGGATCTGGCCCAGGTTGACCAGGCGGATGCCGAGCCGTCCGGCAAACGGAGCCCGGATATTTTTTTTGCTGATGGCCGCCCGGATGGTGTCCACCTGGGCAATGGCCTGTTTGTACTCAGCCTCGGCATTATCATAGAGTGATTGGGCGATGTTCTGCTGGGCAAGCAGTCCGGTGTAGCGGTCCAGATTGAGTTTGGCCAGGGCCGCGGCAGTCTCGACCGATCGGAGCTGGGCCTCCTCGGATGTGGTGTCCTGCCGCAACAGCAGGTCGCCGGCCTGCACCTTGCTGCCGGGGGTAAAGGCGATATGGGTGACCTTGCCGGACACCTCCGCCGACACGGTTACGCCCTGCACCGCGGTGAGTGAACCGATGGCGGTCAGGGTGGAATCCCAGGAGTCGGAGCGGGAGGTGGCGGTGGTGACAATCTCGGGTGGCAGGGAGAACTTGCTTTTCTGGTCGATCATACTGCGGATCTGCAGGGCTTTGACGCCGCCGAGTGCGCCGACCAGCAGAAGCAGACCGATGACAGCAAGAAATAGGCGTTTTTTCATGGCAACGGGTAGGCAGTGCGAAGCTTCGCACTGCGAAGCACTTTTATTTTGTCAGGGTTGAATGTTACGGTTTACCTTAGCTGAGACAGCCCGGGAAGTCAATGGACCGATGTGGCAGACTGCGCAGAAAAACGGGATTGTAGAAGATGGTGAACGTTTTCGGGTTATGGCCGGCATTGAAAAAAGTGGCTGGGCATAAAGCGCCAGCCGCTGTCGGTGGTCATGACTTCTGTCTGATGATGTTTCCCTGCGGCAGGGGAGAAGGACCCGAGAAAGCCCCCCCCCCCAGCGCAGCATCACCTTTGCCATCAGAATTTTCGGAGGGAAACTGAGACGAAGGCGATGCAGTCGCTGAAGGAAAAGTTGTTTTTTTGCTTACTTGCTTGAATGGGTGCCTGGTCCCATCGGACCGATTGGTTTTTGAGCGGGGGTGGTGCCGTATTCTTTCAGGTAAATACTGTCCGTCCCGGAGAATGTATCACCTGCAAGGGTTAACTCATAGTATTCATTGTAGACTTCCGGTAACATGCCAATCACGTCTGGGATCGGAAATTTCGCCACCAGATCCCCCCTGCTATCCGCAAAAACTGCCGTGGATGCAAGACAAGGTAAATCTTCATAACATAAGTCCACGGAGCAATCCGAGTCGACGTCAGTCGCACATACCTCTGCATAGGCAATCTCTGCATGCACCGTGAGTGATTCGGTGTAATCACAATCATCGGTGCAGTCAGTTTCAGCGTCAACAACCAGCACCCCGGGAGCGATGGCTATTTCGACCTCATCCGCCCATGCAGCGGTGGGAGCCGTATAAAAGGCGGCTAGGGAAAGGGTGGAGAGCAGGGCGATGTTTGCGAGCATTTTTTTTTCAGCTTTCATGGGATACTCCTCTTAAAAGATGATCTGTTAAATTTTTATCCATGGTGAAACCACCAGGGACACTTGAAAAAAACTTTACGGCGCCATTCATCATTTCATCATCATTTAATCAGGTACCTGCTGAATCACTTTTCAATATGCAAGATCGTCATTGTGACACTCTGGTCCGCGTTTTCTTCTCTTCCCTGTTTACTCTTACGTTGAAAATTTCAGGAAGGTTCCATGGGCATGGAAAAAAGGGAAGCTGTTTAGTCATGATGCTGAGAATTGGGTGCCTGATTAATGAAAAGACGGTATATAGGCAGTGATGGAATTTTTCCGCAACATGGGCGAGGGGAAGGCGCCAGGCTGATTGAAATCAAGATGACCGGAAAGCAACATAACAAACTGGAGCTGCTGGCTCCGGCAGGCAGTATCGAGGCCTTTTTTGCCGCCATGGAGAATGGCGCGGATGCGGTTTACTGCGGGCTGAAGGAATTTTCCGCCCGGGTCAAGGCCAAGAATTTCACCCTGCCGGAGGTGGAAAGGCTCAACATGTATGCCCACCAGCAGCACAGGCGTCTGTATGTTACTTTAAACACCCTGCTGAAGGAGGCGGAGTTGCCCCGCCTGATCGATATCCTGGCACAGCTTGCCGCAATCGGCGTGGACGGCGTCATCATTCAGGATCTCGGGGTCTGGCGGCTTGTCCGTACTCACTTTCCCCAACTGCCCCTGCATGCCTCCACCCAGATGACGGTGCACAATGCGGCCGGGGTGCGCATGCTCGAAAAAATGGGCTTTGCCCGGGCGGTGCTGGCCCGGGAGCTTTCCCTGGCGGAGATCACGGAAATCCGCCGGCAGACGACCATTGAGCTGGAACACTTTGTCCATGGCGCGCTGTGCTTCTCCATCTCCGGCCAGTGCTTTTTTTCGTCAACGCTTACCGGGATGAGCGGCAACCGCGGCCGCTGCGCCCAACCCTGCCGTCGCCGTTACCATAACAGGCAGCAGCCCGGCTACTTTTTTTCCACCAGCGATCTCTGCGCCATTGATCTGCTGCCCGAGCTCATCAAGGCCGGGGTTATGAGTTTCAAGATTGAAGGCAGGATGAAGAGCGCCGATTATGTGGCCCGGGTGGTGGCGGCCTACCGGCTGGTGCTGGATGCCCCGGCGAGGGAACGCAAAACGGCTTTGCGAGAGGCGGCCGAGCAGCTGGAACTGTCTTTCGGCCGGCAGACCACCAAGGGGTTTCTCACCGGCTTTGTGCCGGCAGGTATTGCCGTTTCCTCCCAGCAGGGAACCCTGGGCCGCCATCTGGGGGATATTGTTTCCCTGCGTGAGGGGTTCATCGGCTTGAAAGTGAATGACCGGCTGCATGTGGGGGACCGTCTGCGTATCCAGCCCCGTAATGACCAGGCGGGCCCCGGCTTCACCGTGCGGGAAATGCTGCTTGAGCACAAAAAAGTAAAAAAAGTTGATGCCGGTGATTTCGTACGGGTGAAAAATTTCGCCAAAGGTTTTTTGCACGTGGGCGATGCTGTTTTCAAGGTGGGCGGGAAAGCGGCCTTTACCATGAGCAGCGAGGCCTGTCTGAAAAAATTGTCAGTATTCCCGTCCCCCGCCGCAGCACTGCCCGCGGCCATCAGGGAAATGGCCGAGCAGGCCCTGGCCGTGCTGCTGCCTTGGCAAAAACCGGAGCCCGCCGCTGATTTAGCGGAACTCACGGTGGCAGGACGCGGGTTTGCCGACATCCAGCTGCTGGATCATCCCCGGGTGACCAGGCTGCAGTTGCCCCTTTCGCCCAGGAACCTGGCTGAAGTCATAAAAAATGAGAGGAAACTTGCCGGGTGCAAAGAAAATATCATCTGGGAGGTGCCGGTCATGCTTTTCGGGGCGGAGTGGCAGGACTACCGGCGGGCGGTGCAGCTGCTGGTGGGGCAGGGATACAGGACGTTTCGCCTGAATAATCTCGGCCACCTGCCGCTGTTTGAGGGGCTGCCGGAGGTCCGGCTGCTGGGAGGCTTCAGGTGTTATACCATGAACAGTCAGGCCGCCTTGGCCTGGCAGGAACTCGGACTGGCCGGGCTTACCCTGAATATGGAGGATGACCGGCGAAATTTCAAGGAGTTATACCGCCGCTCTCTTCCTCTGCCGCTTGCGGTGACCGTTTACAGTGCGCAACCTGTTTTCCTGTCCCGCATCCCGGTCAGGGGGGTGCGGCCGGGATCTGTGCTGCGCTCCGACCGGGAAGAAGGTTATCGCATCCTGCAAGCGGGCGGCCTGACCGAGGTGATAGGGGAACATGACTTTTCCCTGGCCGGTCATCTGCAGGAACTGCATGACATGGGCTGCCGCCGGATGATTATTGATCTCAGCCATTGCGGCGTTTCTTCGGCAAAAGGACAGGCGGTGCTGGCGGCAATTGCCGCGGACCGGCAGCTGCCCGGCACCTCCTCTCTCAACTATGAGCGGGGACTGGAGTGAATGAACGTTCAAACGTTTCAGCGTTCCAGCGTTTGATCGTTTACACGTTTAAACGCTGGAACGTTCTACAAGCCTGCTTCGGCAAGCTCGTTTAGCAGTTTCTTCTGCGCCCTGTTCAGTTTTTTCGGGATCTCAACCGCAATTTTTACCAGGATATCACCGTGGGGACCATGGGGGCCGGTGGGCAGTCCATGTCCTTTCAGCCGCAGTTTGGCCTGGGGCTGAATGCCGGCCGGCACTTTCACCTTGAACTGCTTGCCGTTCAGGGTTGGCACGTCAATTTCCGTGCCCAGCACGGCGGAGCTGAAAGGGATCACTTTTTCAATAACCAGGTTGTTGCCCTCCCGTTCAAAAACCGGGTGCGGCTGGACATGGATGAGCAGGTAGAGGTCGCCGGGCTGGCCGCCCATGGGGGACGGAGCTCCTTTTCCTGCCACCCGCAGCTTTTTGCCGCTTTCAATGCCGGCAGGAATTTTGACCGTCACCTTGTCTCCGCCCCGGCCCAGTGAGATGGTTTTTTCCGCACCGTTCAGCACTTCGTCAAGGGATATCGACAACTCAAGCGAGAGATCCTGTCCTTTAACAGGCTGTTGGGGGCGAAAACCGTGGGCGTGGCCCCCCTGAGAGAAAATGTCCTCAAAGGGGCTTCGGCCGCCGCTGGAGAAGGTGCGAAAACCTCCGGAATTGAATCCTCCCCCCATGCCGCCCAGGTTGATGCCGAACTCCCTGAGAATGGAGCCGATGTCGGAGTTGCGGAAGATATCTTCCTGGGAATAGCGCTGCTGGAAGCCGGTTGAACCGAAGGTGTCGTACTGCTTGCGTTTTTCCACATCAGACAGCACGGCATAGGCCTCGTTGGCCTCCTTGAATTTTTCTTCCGACTCCTTGTTGCCCTGGTTGCGGTCAGGGTGGTATTTCAGGGCCAGTTTACGGTAGGCCTTTTTGATTTCCTCGGTGGAGGCGTCTTTTGCGACGCCCAGAATTTTATAATAGTCCAGATTTTTCATGTGTCAGTTGTTTCATTGAGTGGGTTTGGCTGCAAATTTTCACTATTGTTATTGGGTAGTAAGTTAATGATTTTTGTTCTGAAGTCAAGCTTGGGGGGATTTATACACGCGATTTGCTTTTTATTCCTAAAAAGATGATTGTCACAGGATTCCAGAGAAGTTATCTGTGAATCTGCGGGTACATTATGAAATGCAGGTCTGAAGGGAACTTGCCGCCTCTGTCAGGAGATTGCCGGGCGTCGGTCTTCGGGGTTTATTCGACTACCGGAATCACGATTGTAAATGTCGTCCCCTTGTCTGGTTGGCTTACAACATCCATTTGCCCGTTGTGTTTCCTGACTATATCGTAGGCAATGCTTAATCCTAGCCCGGTTCCTTTTCCTATGTCCTTGGTAGTGAAGAAGGGTTCAAAAATCTTGCCGATTATCTCCTTGGGGATGCCGCTGCCGGTATCCGAAATGGAGACAACTATAGTGTTATCATGGCAACGTGTTTTAATCGTGATTTCCCCCTGTGTCTTGATGGCATGCGCGGCATTTATCAGAAGATTCATGAAGACCTGGCTCAGCTGCCCTGCATTACATAATGTCAAGGGGATATTTCCATAATCCTTTGTCACCTTCGCCTTATATTTGAGTTCGTTCCATATTACGGACAGCGTGTTTTCAATGGCGTCGTTTATGTCTTTATGTTTATATTCCGCTTCATCTATGCGGGAAAAATTCTTCAGGTTCTGGACGATCTTTTTCACACGCTCGCCACCATCGATGGATTCATCGATAAGATGACAGATATCGTTAATGATATAATCGACTTTTTTCGCCTTTCGATGCTCGGTAACTGTTTTGAGAATATCTTCCGCATGCTCCGCTGCAGGCTTTGAAATTTTTTCAAGAGCATCGGACAGAACCCGGATATGTTCGGTGAGACTTTCCGAATATCTCCTGAGAGAAGCGAGGTTGCTGAGTATGAAGGCGGTGGGGTTGTTTATCTCATGGGCGACTCCTGCGGCAAGTTGGCCGATTGAAGCCATTTTCTCGGACTGAAGCAGTTGAACATGCATCTGCTTGAGTTCATTGAAGGCGGCATTCAGTTTTTCCTCGGCGATTTTACGATCAGTGGTGTTGCGTAAATATTCGACAATCCCGCTTATTTTTTTTGTGGTTTCATCGACGATGGGGAAGCTGAAAACTTCGAACCAACTGATTTCACTTCCTTCTGGTCCCGTGAACGGGATAACGGCAAAAGCCGGCTTGCCGGTTTTCAAGGTTTCCTGCACAGGACAGTTCTCGCACGGTCGGTTTCTCATCTGGTAAACCTCATGGCATTTTCTGCCGACCAACTGCATAGTTTGAACATGCCATTTGCCGATAGTTTCATTCACCCGAATAATGCGCATGTCGCGGTCAAGGACACTGATCCCATCCTGGATCGCGGCAAAAATGCTGGACAGGAAACGTTCCCCTTGCCGTGAAGCTTCTTCGGCCTTTTTACGTTCACGGATTTCAATATTGAGATTTTCGTTAAGAGCCTTCAACTGTGCATTTGCATCCTCAAGTTTACTCGCTCCGTCCAGGAAGGATTGTTCGGAGACCTCCAGAAGCTCGTTGAGTGCATGAATTTTAACAGTGAGCTTTCTGATCTGGCTCTCAGGCGAGCTCATCGTTCCATTTTCCTTCAACGACATGCTAATTTCCCCCTGTGTCTCGATCGAAAACCGCTTCTTCAAACGGTAATATGACCATCTTGACATTCAGGGCCATTGGAGCAAAACAATTTGCGATTTCCACGGCAATGGGGGTCTTTGCGAAAATAATTACAACGAAGACATTACCTGAGGGCAGAACGCCGCCGAAGCCAAGTACCGATTTTACATTATAGGGTTTTACGAATTCCTCCTGGGCCGGTACGTAAGGACATCCCAGGGCATCGGGAATATGAAAAACACTGAAGGTTTTTTGCGACAAATCCATGATAATTTCAGGGTCAGGGTTAATGACGCTATTGATCTCTAATCCCATTTGTTTAATTATATTCCGCATCATTGGTATTTTTTCCACTATTCTGATGCTGGGCAAAGGAATCGCCTGGTGTCCTGTCGAATTTCTCCTCGAACCCCATTCTGCGTTAACGCCACAGGTCGAGAGAAGTGTAAAGCACTTAAAGTCACGAACATTGTCGGCCTTGCCAAGCAGCTTCTGAGCAAACGCCTTAAGGTCATCATCAAGCGCAGCATAATCATGTGTCTTGAACAATCGTACCAGAACACATGACCTGGTTTCGCTATGTTTTTCGATGAAACTGTCATAGAAAAAGTGAACGATCTCATTCGCCGCTTCTTCCATGGTAAGGGCATTAGAGCCCAATGAGCGTATTTCACGACCACACCTTACTGCATCGGCAGTAGTGAAGTTTGAGAAATCATACATAGCAGTTTCTCCCGAGGGAATAACGGGCCGGATCCAGCATGTTCATGACGGTTGAAAAGTATTCCACCCGTACGCAAATATGTGTGGCTTGCAGCAAGTCGTCTTTCCTGTTCTGTGATCAGTTGATTAATTATGCGTTTTTCCATCCTCCTTGTCCAGTGACAAGTAGTTATGTGCGGGACGGCTATTTGCAAAGAATTATGGATGAATACTCTTCCGGATGATATCCATTCACTGAATGAACACCCATTAAAAGGCCTTTGTTAATGTTCTGTAATGGCCTTAAAGTATCTGTGCAACAAACCTCTCGACGCAGTACATTTACTTTACTATGATGAAAAATAATCTCAGCTCATGGCCCTGCATGAGCAGTTGCCTTTCCCCAGGTTCTTTTGCCGAAGAGGCTCCTGATGCGCATATCCTATGACCGTTATACGGAATATTTCAAAATTGTCGCGCCCGCTGTTATGGCGGTTATCTTATTTGTGGTGGTGGTTTTCGGGATTTTGTTGCCGACTTACCGGGAAAGCCTGATAAACGGCAAAAAGGAAATGATCCGGGAACTGACCCATACGGTCTGGAATATCTTGGCCGGACTGGACCAGAAAGAACGGGACGGAGTGATGACCAGTGACCAGGCCAGGCTTGCGGCAATTGAGCAGATACGTGGCATACGGTATGGTGACGGGAACAAGGATTATTTCTGGATTAATGACATGCGGCCTTATATGATCATGCACCCTTATCGTCCAGACCTTGAAGGCCGGGATATATCCGATTTCAGCGATCCCCGGGGCGCTTATCTCTTCATGGATTTTGTTGAAACGGTTAAAAACAGCAATGAGGGTTATGTTTCATATATGTGGCAATGGAAGGACAATCCCGACAATATCGTGCCGAAATTGTCTTTTGTCAAAGGTTTTGCGCCATGGGGCTGGGTGATAGGCACCGGCATCTATCTTGAGGATGTGCGCCAGGAAACCTCACTTCTGACCAGGCGGTTGATCATCATTTCGCTTGGGATTCTCGCCATGGTCTCGCTCATGTCTGCCCTGTTGGTTTATCAGGCTCTTAAGGCATCTGGATTACGCAAAAAGGCGGAGCAGGAACTGCTGGATTATCAAAATCAGCTGGAAGATCTGATCGAGGAACGGACAAGGGATCTGGAACAGGCAAACAATAAACTGTCAGAGGAAATTGCTGAACGTAAAAAAGGGGAAAAAGTCATCCGTCAGCAACGGGATATGTTAAGGACGGTCGTGGAATCCCTTCCCTACCCGTTTTATGTCGTAAACACAACTGATCACAGAATTATCCTGGCTAATTCGGCCACCGCAAGAAACGGACAATCACATGATGCAACGTGTTATTCTATCTTGCATGGCAATGCAAAACCGTGCTCGGCAAGCCGGGATTATTGCCCCATGGATACCGTCATGCGCACCAGAAAACCGATGATCAGAGAGCATGTCCATGTTGACGGCGAAGGTAACAAGACCTATGTGGAAGTGCATGCCTACCCGATCCTGAATAAAGAATGGGAAGTAACGAGTATTATTGAATACATGATCGATATCACCGACCGGAAGCTGGCGGAAGTGGAAAAGGAGCGCCTCATTGCCAGGCTGCAGACGGCTCTGGACGACATTAAAACCTTGCGCGGCATCGTCCCCATCTGCGCCTTTTGTAAGAAAATACGTGATGACAGCGGTTACTGGAGCCAGTTGGAACAATATATCTCAGAGCATTCTACTGCCGAATTCAGCCACGCCATCTGTCCGAAGTGCATGGCTGAGCGCTACCCCGACGTTGCTGATGAAGAGTAGCCAGGGTAACCCGCTTCCCGCTGCGGTTCTTCGGTGATTTTCACTTCGGCATCGTGCTGCATCGGGATGCTTATCGTAAAGATTGACCCCTTCCCCATCTCGCTTTCAACTGATATTTTCCCGCCGTGTCTGGCCACGATCTCGCTGACGATGCTCAGACCCAGTCCTGTACCAACCCCTTCCGCCTTGGTGGTAAAGAAGGGGGCAAAGATTTTCCCCCGATTCTCCGGAGAAATACCGCAACCCGTATCACTGATCGAGATAAAAATGAGACCGTTTTCCGTAAATGTTCTGATGCGTATCATCCCCTGGCTTTCAATGGCATGGGCGGCATTGACCAGGAGATTCATGAAGACCTGGGCAAGTTGATTCGGATAGCACCGGATAAGAGGGATATCACCGTAATCCTTTTCCACGGTGGCCTTGTATTTCAATTCATTCCAGGCAACGGTGAGGGCGTTTTCCAGGCAGTCGTTGATGTTGGCCAGGGAGGAAATATTCTGATCCTTGCGGGAAAAGGTTTTTAAACCTGCGACGATTTTTTTAATCTTCTCGACACCCTCAAGGCATTCGGCCAGAATGTCCCGGCTGTCCTCCATGAGAAAATCAATCTTGGAATTTTTCCTGACCTGGGCCAGTTCAGCCGCTTTTTCAGGCGGCAGGATGGAACAATAACAGTCAAGCAGAGGGATGAATTCGGCGATACGTTCCATATACCTGGTCAACGTTCCCAGGTTGCTGCCGATGTAACCGGTGGGATTATTTATTTCATGGGCCACGCCGGCGGCCAGGTGGCCGATGGTGGCCAGTTTTTCCTGATGAAGCAGTTGTTCCTGGGAGGCCTTGAGGTCCCTGTAGGCCTGTTCCAGTTGCAGGGTGCGGTCCCTGACCTGCTGTTCCAGATTGTCGCGGTATTCCCGGTTTTTTCTTTCCAGTTCCCGCAGGCGCAGGGCGTGCGCTACATAAATGAGCAGTTCATTTTTTTCAAACGGCTTGACAAGGTAACCGCAGGCGCCGAGTTCAAGTGCGTTTGCGGCCACATTGGGATCGTCCTCTCCCGTCACCATGATCACTTCCGGGGGAGAGTCGCTGTTGCGTAATTCGCGTAACACAGCGGTGCCTGACATGCCGGGCATGGCAATGTCCAGCAGCACCAGCGGGAAAAAGTTTTCGGCGAAAAGGTCAAGAGCCTCCCTGCCGCTGGCCGCGCAGGTGGTCGGATATCCGGCGCCTGCGAGAATGCGGGTGAATAATTCTCTTGTCCCGTTTTCGTCATCCACCACCAGAACGGCTGTCTTTTCTTCCATCTGTTTCTTCTCTTCAGAAAGCTTAGGTGAATTCATATGCATGGGATGGTTATGAACATAGTATCACAATATTACCGGTTGTGAAGGACGATTTATAGATATTTTCCCGGGTGACATCTGTAGTGCAAAACGCGTATACTGGAACATACCATGACTTCGTTAGTATACATTCTTTTTGTCGCCGTCGGGGCATTCTTTCTCGCTGCTTCAATTTTCCTGAGTTTCAGCAGGAACAGGACGATTCCCCGGGATCTTGCCGGCAGATGGCGTCTTATGACCTGCCTGATGCTTTTTTTCCTGGCAGGGTACTGCGGCTATCTTTACCTGCAGCTGTCCGGTCATCCCTTCCCCCTGGAGCTGTTGACCAGCCTGATTTTCCTGGGGGGCGCCGTTTTCGTGTACCTGGTCATCGGTCTGTCCATGGAAACCATCCGGCGGATCAATGAAGCCAAAGAGGTCCTTGAAGAAAGGGTCAGAGAGCGGACAGGGCAGTTGGCGGCAAGCAATGAAAAACTGGGGGAAGAACTGGAACAGAGAAAAGCCATCGAGGAACGTCTTCAGGCCTCCCATGTGGAACTGGATCTGATCTTTAATGCCGCCTCCGTCGGCATGCGGGTCATTGACAGCAACTATACCGTTATCCGCGCCAACAGCAATTTTCTGCAGATGGTCGGCCTCAGTCTGGAGGAGGTGGTGGGGCAGAAGTGCTTTGCTGTTTTCGGTGGGGAGAAATGTCATACCCCCGCGTGCCCACTTGTCCTGATCGGCAACGGCATGAAAAGAGTGGAATATGAAGTTGAAAAAACTCTTGCCGATCATGAGCGTATCACCTGCGTACTGACGGCGGCTCCCTATTATGGGCATGACGGCCGGCTGATCGGCATTGTCGAGGATTTCAAGGATGTCACGATCCTGAAAAGGGCGATGAAGGAACTCAATGAATCTTTTACGGAGGCGCGGCATCTCTCTGCTGAGCTGCAGGAGAAGAACAGGGAACTTGAGGAGGGCCACCGGATGCTTGCCCAGTCCCATGCCCAGCTGAAGGCGGCTCAGTCGCAGATGCTGCAGCGGGAGAAAATGGCCTCGGTGGGCCAGCTGGCGGCAGGCATGGCCCATGAGATCAACAACCCGGTCGGTTTTGTCACCAGCAACCTGGCCACCCTGGCAAGATATATCGACCGGTTGACGGAGTATATTGAGATCCTGCAGCAAGAGGCCGGCAGTGTTGCCAGTGAAAAACTGCAGACGGCCAGAAAAGAGCTCAAGATCGGTTACATTGCCGAAGATGCGAAAGACCTGATTAAAGAGTCCCTGGACGGCACGGACCGGGTGAGCGCCATTGTCCGGGGTCTGAAGAGCTTTTCCCGGGTTGACGAGGCGCAGAGGCAGGCGGCTGATATCAACGAGTGTCTGGAGGCCACCCTGAATATCGTCTGGAACGAGTTGAAATACAATGCCAGCGTGACAAAAGAGTACGGAGATCTGCCCCTCACCCTGTGCAATCCCCAGCAGCTGAACCAGGTCTTCATGAACCTTCTGGTCAACGCGGCCCAGGCCATTGACAAACAGGGGGAGATACGCATCAGCACCAGTCATGCGGACAATCTGATTCTGGTCTCCATTGCCGACACCGGCTGCGGCATTGCGCCGGAGAACCTCTCGCACATCTTTGAGCCCTTTTTCACCACCAAGGAGATCGGCAAAGGCACCGGGCTTGGCCTGAGCATCTCCTACGATATCATCAAGCAGCATGGCGGGGATATTGAGGTGGCGAGCGAACCCGGACGCGGCACCACCTTTACCGTGAAAATTCCGGTGGTGACTGCATGAACAACGCCTGTGTTATTATTTGTTCGCTCGTCACAGGGTAAGAAATCGCCGTTTTTAACACGCTTCCTGCAAAGTTGAAGGCTGGGTGGAATGCATCCTTTAGCAGAACTTCTTGAAAAAAATGAAATGTGGTTAATGCGCCGTATCCGTGATTATGCGTTCACGAACAAGGTGCTTGAGTGGACGCGGAGAACTTCGGCGGCGCGCTGCACGGGCGGTCTCTGGAGTGGAGGCGCCGCCATTCAGCTGTGTAATATTCAGGAGGATCAGCGCTGTTTCCGGACCGGCATCGAGTTGGTGAAACGCCTATACAGGATATGATATGACTATACTTGCTCAGTTGCATATCGTTTTTGTTGCCGTGGGGGCGGTCTTTCTAGCCGCCTCGATCTATCTGAATTTCAGCAGGAACAGGGATGTGCCCCCGGAGCTGGCCGGCCGGTGGCACCTGATGACCGGCCTGATGCTTTTTTCTCTGGCGGCCTATATCGGCTTTCTGTTCCTGCAGATAACCCATCATCTTTTTTCCCTGGAACTGCTGACCAGCCTGGTTTTTCTGGGCGGCGCCCTTTTCGTGTTTCTGGTCATCGGTCTGTCCATCAAAACCACCAGGCGGATCAATGAAGCCAACGAAGTCCTGGAGGAGCGGGTCAGGGAGCGGACTCTGCAGCTGGCCGCAGCCAATGAAAAACTCGAGGATGAACTGGAGGAAAGAAAGAGAATCGAGGAACGGATCAAGGCATCCCATACGGAACTGAATTACATCTTCAATGCCTCCTCGGCCGGCATGCGGGTCATTGACACCAATTTTACCGTTATCCGGGTCAACCGCAATTTTCTGCAGATGGTCGGTCTCGGCCTGGACGAGGTGATCGGCAGGAAGTGTTTTGCCACCTTCGGGGGCGCGAAATGTCAGTCGGCCGATTGTCCCCTTGCTCTGATCAGCAGCGGCCGGCAAACAGTGGAGTATGAAGTTGAAAAGGTCCTTGCCGATCAGGAGCGCATCACCTGCTCCCTGACGGCCGCTCCCTATTACGGGCATGATGGGCAGCTGATCGGCATTGTCGAGGACTTCAAGGATATTACCCTGCGGAAAAAGGCGGAGAATGAACTGGCGGCAGCCTTTGCCGAGGCGCAGCGTCTGTCTCTGGCGCTGCAGGAAAAAAACCGGGAGCTGGAGGAAGGCAACTGGCAGCTTGCCGAGGCCCATGCCCAGCTGAAGGCGGCCCAGTCGCAGATGCTGCAGCGGGAGAAAATGGCCTCGGTGGGCCAGCTCGCCGCCGGTGTCGCCCATGAGATCAACAACCCGGTCGGTTTTGTCACCAGCAATCTTGCCACCCTGGCGAAATATATCGACCGGTTGACGGAGTACCTCAATCTGCAGGAAAAGGCCGTGGCCGGTGATGCGCAGGAGGAGGAACTACGGGCGGCAAGGAAGGAGTTCAAGATCGATTTCATTGCCGAAGATGCAAAAGACCTGATCAAAGAGTCCCTGGACGGCACGGACAGGGTGAGCACTATTGTCCGGGGGCTGAAAAGTTTTTCCCGGGTTGATGAAGCGCAGAGGCAGGCGGCTGATATTAATGAGTGTCTGGAAGCCACGCTGAATATCGTCTGGAATGAGTTGAAATACAAGGCCGTTGTCACGAAAGAGTACGGGAACATTCCGCGGACCCACTGCAATCCCCAGCAGCTGAACCAGGTCTTCATGAACTTTCTGGTCAACGCGGCCCAGGCCATTGATAAACAGGGGGAGATACGCATCAGCACCAGTCATGCGGACAATCTGATTCTGGTCTCCATTGCCGACACCGGCTGCGGCATTGCGCCGGAGAACCTCTCGCGGATCTTTGAGCCCTTTTTCACCACCAAGGAGATCGGCAAAGGCACCGGGCTTGGGCTGAGCATCTCCTACGATATCATCAAGCAGCATGGCGGGGATATTGAGGTGGCGAGCGAACCCGGACGCGGCACCATCTTTACCGTGAAAATCCCGGTGGTCGCAGAAGGATAGAAACTTGTACAGCCGGAAACAGCATCGCCCCGAGGGCAATAAATAGGCTTTTCAGGCGCCCACGATTCAGGCTTTCTCTTTTTTATGCAGGGCGAAGCCGATTTTTTCGGCTAACATCTCTTGATTAAATGGTTTGATGATGTATTGATCAACCTTGGCCTGAATTGCCTCGACAATATGATCCTTCTCAGACTCGGCGGTCACCATCAGAAAGGGGATATGAGCTAATTTGGGAGTGCCTTTTACTTTTTTCAGGAGTTCGATGCCGGTCATGACCGGCATGTTCCAGTCTGAAATGATGAAATCAATTTTTTCCTTAGTGAGAATCTGATATGCTTGTTCTCCATTGCGGGCTGTGATAACATCCTCATATCCCAAATCATTAAGGACATTCTTGATGATTTTTATCATGGTGTCGAAGTCGTCGACTATTAAGAATTTCATATTTTATTATCTTTCTTTGATTTGAAGTGTAGGGAGAACCCCGATGGCCCCAGGTGTCTTGCAATTGGGTAATTCGTTATGGCTCCTAATGCCGTCTCTGATATCCGAAGGCGGTATTGTTTTATTACAACGGTTTAGCACTCTGTAACACTTTTTCTCTCGCATCTTCTTCATAACGCAGAGAAATTTCTTGAAGGGAAAAATTAATTCGGGCGTTGCTTTAAAAGCCGCAGAGTGCCGGGAACAGTTTGCTTTTTTTTAAGCATAGAGGGTGAACAAAGGAAAAGTCAAGCCTGCTTTTTTCTAATTTGCATCGTGCCGGCTGTTCCGTGAGAGACTGAACGCGACGGCTACCCGTAAATAGTGAAGTTGAACGTTGCCCATGAATCGTGACCCGATTGCGGGATCATTTTTTTTGCCGTGATTACCACCCATGCCAAACCAGAAAATTATGTCTCATGCACTATTGCGGGTACTGGTTGTCGATGACACCATACTTTATCGAACCATTATCTCCGAGATTCTGACTGCCATTCCGGGGGTGGAAGTGGTCGGCACGGCGTCGCAAGGGGAAATCGGCATCGCTCAAGTCGCTCTGCTGGACCCGGACTTGATCACGCTTGACGTGGAAATGCCGGTCATGGATGGACTGGCCACCTTGAAAAAACTGCAGGAAATCAAGTCAAAGGCCTTGGTGTTGATGGTCAGCGCCCATACCCGGCAGGGTGCCGCGGTCACTTTGCAGGCTTTGCAGCTGGGGGCCTATGATTTTATCACCAAGCCTGACGGCGATGATCCGCAACTTAACTTCAAGATGCTGGCCGGTAAGTTTCGTCCCATCATCAATGCTGTCATGGCGCAAAAGATTCTGCGTCAGACTATTGGCGGTAAGGACTCCGAGCCTGTTGGAGCGTCACCGGCGACAGGCATCATTGCCCAATCTGCAGAACCCCGCAACGCACGGATTAAGATCGTGGCCATCGGCATTTCAACCGGGGGCCCCTATGCCTTAGCCGATCTCCTGCCTCGCCTGCCTGCTGATTTTCCGGTGCCGATCGTCATCGTGCAGCATATGCCCAAGTTCTTTACCGGCGCCTTGGCTGAATCCCTGGATGGCAAGTGCGCCATTCGCGTGGTGGAGGGCAAGTCCGGCCAGTCTTTGCAGGCTGCGACAGCCTATATTGCGCCGGGAGGCAGACAGATGCGGGTTGCCCACGGACCGAGTCAGTCGCTTTATGTGCTGGAGGTGACCGACGACCCACCGGAAAATCATTGTCAACCTTCGGCGGATTATTTATTCCGCTCCGTCGCTTCAGTGTGCAAGGGACAGTCCCTTGGTATCATTATGACCGGCATGGGCTGTGATGGCACGCACGGCTTACGCTTGATGAAACGGCAGGGCGCCCAGGTCATTGCCCAGGATCAGGCAAGCTGTGTCGTCTACGGTATGCCCATGGAGGCGGTGAAAGCCGGGGTTGTCGATGCGGTGATACCCTTGTCCGGCCTGGGCTCTGAAATTATGAGAAGGGTGAAATGATTGCCATCACCCCCGAAGAGGTAAAGCTGTTTGCGGAGTTCATTCACGAGCGCAGTGGAATTGTCTTAAGCAGCACCAAGGCTTATCTGCTGGAAAGTCGACTGGGGCCTTTGCTGAATGAGTATGGGGCCAAGAACTTCGCTGATTTTTTTTATGCCGGTTACCGCTCGGAGGAATGGGAGGCCCGGGTTGTGGATGCCATTTCCACCCACGAAACTTCGTTTTTTCGAGACCAGCGGCCCTTTGAGTTGCTGCGGGCAGAGATTCTGCCCGAATTTTTCAGCAAGCGGCAAAACGGAAGCGAAACCACTCCGCCCAGGTTGCGGATCTGGAGCGCTGCCTGCTCAACCGGGCAGGAGGTTTACTCACTGGCCATGATCATCGCGGAACTTCTTGGCGGTGAAATGAAGAGGTGGCATATCACCATAACCGGCAGTGATATCTCAGATATTGCCATCAATAAGGCCAAACAAGGGCTCTACACTCGCTATGAGGTGGAACGTGGGGTGCCCCTTGATCTTTGCCGGAAATATTTCGAGTCCCAGGGTGAGTTGTTGAAAGTCCGGGCCGATTTGCGGGCCCTGACCGTATTCAACAAGACGAATCTCCTCACCGCCGCCCCCGAGAGGTGTGGAATGTATGATATTATTCTCTGCCGCAACGTGGCAATCTATTTCAATCAGGAAAATCGGCGTCGGTTATTTCAAACGATTGCCGACTGTCTCCACTCGGAAGGCGTTTTGCTCATCGGTTCTACGGAGTCAATTTTGGGAATCAGCGACCGTTTTATCAGAAAAGAGAGTTGCAATTCGATGTATTTCCAAAAGGTAAGGGAAGAGCTTTAACGTCCCATCAAAGCTGTTTCCTGTCTATTTCTGCGAGTAACTTTTCGCAGGTGGACTGCAGGTCATCGGACTGTTGCTTCATGGAGGCGAGGAGTGGGGAGAGGCCTTCGTCCCGCGGGGCGTCGGAAGCGAATTCTTCAGCCAGTTCCTGAGAGATCGTGGCTACTTTGTTGATGTTGACGGATGTTTCTTTTACTTCTGTTACAGCAGCGTTTACTGCTTCCTTGATGATATTGATGCCGTTCACCCATTGATTTAATTGCCTGACCACGTCTTTGGTGGGGATCGACTGCTCATCCACGGCGCCGGCGATGGTGACGACAATTTCATTCACGGCCTGGATGGTCTGATTGATGTCCCCGATTTCAGCGATCGTGTTGTCGGTTGAGTGCTGCATTGCCTCGACTTTGTTGCAGATTTCGGCGATGGCGTTATTGGTTTGCAGGGCAAGTTCCTTGACCTCGTTGGCGACGACGGCGAATCCTTTGCCCGCTTCGCCGGCCCGGGCGGCCTCAATGGTGGCGTTTAAAGCCAGCAGTTTCGTCTGTTCAGCGATCTCGACGATGACATCCGTTACCTTGTTGATTTCCAAGGCGGCGGCACCCAGTTCGTCCACCCGGTTTGAGGCCGCGTTGACATTGGCGACCGCAGTTCCTGCCACACCCCGGGCCTTCTCCGCACTGATTGCAATGTTCGTAAAGGTGGCGCTCATTTTTTGGGTGGCGCCGATAATCATGCCGACTTGCGCTGCCGACTCGCTGGCGGTGATGGTTGCCGTGTCCATGCCGGCATTCAATCTCTCAAAGCGACTGGCTATGGTAGCGGTATTAAGGGCCAGGGTCTTGATGTCTGCCCCAGCCGGAGACGGGGTTGCGGAGGCTGAATGAAGCTTTTGCATTGACTGGGCAGCCAGGGAGGACAGTCCTGAACTCTGGGCGATCAGTTCTTTGAGTCCTTGCCGGAGGGTGGAGGCAAGTTCTTTATGGCAGGCCGCATTTTTTGTCAGCGCGGCATCGATAACGGCCAGATCGTCATCATTGGCGGTTCCGGCAATTGAGGCCCGACTGCCCGAAGCTGGCTCTCGGCAAACAGCGCCTATGCGCCTCAGGTCATTGGTCAGGGACAGCACCAGGGCAAAGGCCCATGCCAGTAAGAGCTCCATGGTCAGGGTGACCGCCCATTGAAGATGAACGCTGACACCATACAGATTGGCGGCAACCAGGCCTGCTGCCAACAATGCCGTGGCCCCAAGGGCCGTAAAGATCTTTGTGCTGTGCGACATCAGTATTCCCCCTGTATAGTAAGTGAGACGGTTATTCGAATTCCCGGGCCAGCAGCTCTTCGATATTCAAGATAGCAACCAGGCTCTGTTCAAGTTTATAGATACCTTTGAAGAAGTGTCCCGGCACCCCTGCCAGATTTGGGGGGGTGGGTTCAATATCTTTTTCATCAGCGATCACCACATCGCTGACCGAGTCCACCAGGAGTCCGATATTCTCGTCGCCAAATCGGACTATGACAATCTGTGCCTCGGCCTCCAGAGATAAGGGGGCAAAACCGAATTTTGTGCGCAGATCAACCACTGTCACAATCTCTCCCCGCAGATTGATCACCCCCCGCACATATTCAGGGACGCGGTGGACAACAGTCACCGCGATATTTTTATTGATTTCCTGTACATGGATGATATCAAGGCCGCAAAGAAGATGCCCGGATTCAAACAGGGCCAGCTTGCACTTGGTGGCATTGGCGTTAGGTGATGACTGCATAGGGCGTGTCCCGTCGGAATTAATGCTTGAGGTAGCGGTTAATGGTTTGGATAACTTTTTCTCGATCCAGTTTGACCAGGTATTCGTTGACCCCTGCCTTCAGCCCGCGTTTTTCCGCAGCCTCCCCGCTTAATGAGGTGACGGCGATCACCGGCAGCCCCGACCAGCGGGCATCGGCACGTACCCGAGTGGTGAATTCCAGTCCGTCCATGTTGGGCATCTCGATATCGGTGAGGATGAGGTCGATTTTTTCCCGTTCGAGAAGGGCCAGACCTTCAACACCGTCGGTGGCGCTGAAGGCTTTGTACCCGGCTTCCGAGACGAAGCCGCAGATCTGGCGGTTGAAAAACGGCGAATCTTCCACCACCAGAATATGCTGGCCCTGGCCGCTATCGGTGCCAAGGCTGGTTTGACTGATCCACTCCGGCATCACTGTTGCAACGATGCCAAAGAGATCGACTATCATGGTGATTTTTTTCATGATAATGACCGAACCCATGATACCCGGTTGTTTGTGGGTGATACCGTCCAGGGCGTCGGTCACGGTGACGATATCGATGACCTCCGATACCATGATCCCCGCTTCCCGCTCACCAAAAGGAAAGACCACCACATAGAGGTTGCTGCTGTCCTCCTGCAGGGGGGCGACCGCTGCAGCCTCATTGATGGAAAACAGGGGCAGGGTTGAGCCTCGATACTGCATATTGGTTCTGCCGCCGGTAAGCTCAACTTGATCGCGCTGTATTTCTTCGATCCGGGAGATCAGGTTCAAGGGGATGGCCAGCTGTTCTTTGGGTGAGTTGCGGACCAGAAGCAGGGTCTGGGCATCCGGATTGATTCGGGCGATTTCCAGCGGGTCTTTATCGCGCACCCGGACGGAGCCGGACGAGAGGTTCATGAACTTGCTGATGCCAACCACATCGAGGATCAGCGCCACCCTGCCGTCGCCCTGAATGGTAGCGCCGGCGTAGAGCTGAGACTGCCGCAGATGTGAGCCCAGGGGCTTAACCACTATTTCTTCCGAATCAAGCAGCTTGTCAACAATCAGGCCGTAATGAAATTTACCCACCGAGACAACAAGGATATTGACGGCGCTTTGCGGGCTTGTGCGACGGTCCGGACCATCACGATTTTCCCGGGTAACTTCAGAGATGGCAGCGACCCCGAAGCCGGCTGAGGTCAGGTTGTCGCCGTCTGCCCCCGAGGGCACGGTGAGGCTTCGGCGGTCTTCGACCATTTGCCGCCGGCAGACCTTGAGCTGCTTCGTTTTCCGGTCTTGATAGTAGCGTTTTTCAATGCCCAGCGCATCGGCCAGACTGATGAGCGGCAAAAGCCTGCCGCGCAGTCTGATAACAAGCGCCTCGTCGATCCTCTCGATTCGCTCTTTGACCTTGGATGCCGGCACCCGTACCAACTCGACCATGTTGACTTGTGGGATGGCATAGCGCTCGGTGCCGACACTGACGATCAGGCTGGGGATGATGGCCAGGGTTAAGGGCAGTTTGATGGTGATGGTGGTGCCTTTGCCCGGTTTGCTGGCAATGTCGAAGACGCCGCCCACCTTGGAGAGGTTGGCATGCACCACATCCATACCCACGCCCCGTCCGGAGACATCGGTCACCTCTTTGGCGGTGGAAAGGCCGGGCAGGAAGATGAGCCGCAAAAGCTCATGTTCCTGCATTGCCTCGATCACGGACTTGTCATGGGTACCCATGCTCAAGACCTTTTCTTTGATGCGGGCAGTATCAATTCCGCCACCGTCATCGATTATTTCGATGATGACCTGGCCTCCTTCATGAAAGGCCTTTATCTGAAGTGTGCCGCAGGGTGTTTTGCCGGCTGCCGTCCGCTTGTCCGGCATTTCGATGCCATGGTCAACGGAGTTGCGTACCAGATGGGTCAGGGGGTCGTTCAGGGCCTCGATGATGGTCTTATCCATTTCGACCTCACCGCCTTCCAAGACCAGATCGATCTCCTTGCCCAGTTTATGGGCCAAATCCCGGACCACTCGCTTGAATTTATTGAAGATATTGCCAACCGGCTGCATGCGGGTGGACATAATGGCCTCCTGCAGTTCGGAGGTGACCAGGTCAAAGCGTTGGGAGACGGCGTCAAAGATTTGCTGGTGGGAGGAGTGGACGATCTGCAGAAACTGATTGCGGGTCAGCACCAGTTCTCCGGCCAGGGTCATCAGGTTGTCAAGGATTTTGATGTTGACCCGGAGGCTGCTGTCCGTTCCGGTTTTGCCTTGTTCGGCGCTGTCGGCAGCCACGTTTTTTTTGGGTGGCGAAGTCGTCGGCGGTGCTGGTGACGGCGATTGTTCCGCCGCCGGCGCCGGGATTGGGTGCGGCTCAACCGCCGGAACAGGCGGGACTGGGGCGGGTTCCGCCTGTTCCTGGATTGCGTGGACCATTTCCTGGGGCAGACCGGCAAAGGATACGAGCATATCCTTGTCCATCATGGTCGAGTAGAGGACATAGGCAGGTTGAGGGGAGGGGGCCGAACTGTCGTCGGTCTGGATGCCGATTATTTGACCGATACTCTCGAGAGTGCTTTTGATGGCGGCGGGAAGGTCCGGTTGTTCGGCATCGGTGCTCCGTTCGCACTCGAGGACAAAGATTCCGAGCCCGCTCATACGGCTGTCCGCGATCTCGGCACTGTGCTCTGCAAGCAGAGCCTGCCAGGGAGTTGGCTGACCGGGCGTGCCTGGCTTGGCTGCATTGGAGACACTTGGTGCGGCAGCTTGATCAGGTTCGGGTGAGAGGATGCTGTTTAAAGCCGCCAGCGGGCCCGAAATGTCAAGTTCAACGGCCCCTTTCGGCTGGTTCAGCAAGCGGCTGACGAGGTCGGCCGCATCAAGGAGACTGCTGATGACCGGGGTAGTCGGCACGAGCTCCTTATTGCGGATCTTATTCAGCAGGTTCTCGGCGGCATGAGCCAGGGTCTTTACCGCATTGAGCCCCAGGAAACCGGCACCACCCTTGATGGAGTGCATGGCGCGGAAGACCTTGTTGACCAACTCAAGATCGATATCGGCGCCCGCTTCCTCAATGGCGAGGAGGTCGTTTTCGATTCCGTCCAGATGTTCGTGGGATTCGTCCTTGAAGGACTGTAATGTTTCGTCGTCGTCAATGAATGCCATACAGCGCTCCGGTCAGGACGACCTGATGGTCTCAAGGAAAAGGGTGACATCACGGCGCAGGGCATTGGCCTTTTGGCTGAGATCGGAGGCGGCGTTCAAAACGTAAGTGGCAGTCACCCCGGTTTCGTCGGCTGCCGCGGCGACGATGGAGATATCGCCGGATACGGCCTTGGCCCCGGTTGCCGCCTGTTGGGTATTCTTGGCAATGTCCAGGGTGACAAATCCCTGTTCCTCTACCGAAGCGGCGATGCTTGTCGAAATCTCATCGATCTCGCCGATGGTGGTGCCAATGTCCCGAATTGCCTCGACCGCCTCGTTGGTTGCACCTTGAATGCCGGCGATCTGATCGCTGATCTCTTTGGTGGCGGCGGTGGTCTGTTTAGCCAATTCCTTGACTTCGTTGGCCACCACTTCAAAGCCTTTGCCGACCTCGCCGGCCCGGGCGGCCTCGATGGTGGCGTTCAAGGCCAGCAGTTTGGTCTGACCGGCAATATCAGTAATCAGTTTGACGACTTCGCCGATTTTGTGGGAGGAGTTTGCCAGGCTGCCGACCATCTGGTTGGTGTGACTGGCCTTTTGCACCGCATTGCGGGCGACCCCGGCCGACTTGGCGACCTGGCGGCTGATTTCACTGACCGAGCTTGATAACTCTTCCGTGGCCGAGGCAACGGTCATGACATTGGTGGAGGTATTCGCCGCAGCCTTGGCTACAGAATCGGATTTTATCTTGGTCTGGGAAGCATTGTCGGTCATTTTCCTGGCGTTTGATTCCAACTGGACGACCGCTGCTGTTACCCCGCTGATGAGCCCGCCGATATTGGCTTCAAAATCTGCGGCAAGTTTGTTCATGAGGGATGTTTTTTCCTGGGCAGCCCGCTGTTTTCCCGCCTCTTGTTCCGCAGCCAGGCGCTGCCGGTCGAGTGCGTTGTTTTTAAAGACCTGGACAGCGGCGGCCATTTCGCCGATTTCATCCTTTCTGTCCTGGGCCGGGATTTCGACGTTCAAATCGCCGTCGGCCAGACGCACCATGGCCTTGGTCATTTGCACCACCGGTTTGGTGAGTGAACGCGCCAGGAGGAAAATTATGGCACTGATAATCATGAGCAGGCCAAGACTGCCCACGGTCAGCATGAGTTGCTGTTTCCCCAACACACGATTCAATGGGGTCAGGTCGAAGGTGAGCGCAATCATGCCGCCCTGTTCGTTCTCCTGCCAGGAGGGATGGCAACGGATGCAGTCCGGCGTCACCATTTGCGGGGTGTATATCCGAATCGCCGTGGGGCTGACTTTGATCAGCGGTTCTTTGATGGACAGTAATTCCTTTTGCAATTCTTCCGGCAAGGCTTTCCCTTTGATGGATTCATCGGAGGAGGACAGGTTGCCATGTAACTGCCGGTCGTACAAAGAGACATCCACTACCCCTTGAATGTCCTTCTGGCGAAGGAGCAGCTTTTGGAAATTTCCCATCTGGCCTCGTTCCAGCGAATCCTTGACCCCTTGTTGGAGAGATTGGGCAAGGTTATTGACGGAAATCATGTAGGCGCTGGTCATTTCACTGCGCACATAGTTATTGAGCAGCATCGTGCCGACAAGTATCGAGGCAAGCAGCGTCAACACAACTGAAACAACCAGTTTTATGGTTATCGACCGGCTGGCAAGCAGAGATTTGGTCATGGTCGTATATCCTCCAGGGCGGAGTGCATTTTCGGGAATATGGTCACGCCTTCTTCTTATTCATGCGGTAGAACGGCATGTTCTTTTGTCGAGCAAAGAGGGGTGATGCGCAACCGATGCAGGGAGCATTGACGTTGATACACCAGGTTTGCCCGCCATTCCACCAACGGCTGGAACAATCGGCCTTAGTCTGTGGGCCAAGGCAACCAAGCTTAAAGAGACACCCGCTATCTCCCAGTTTCGCCGCAAAAATTTCCTCCTGGAAATCGTGATACCTGGGGCATGTTTCATGGATGCTGCGATCAAAAAAGAGGTTGGGTGAACCTGTTTCAGTAAGTTTGGGCATCCCTATTTTGACCAGATGGACAACTGTCTGCCAGACCCAGTCCGGATGAACGGAACAGCCGCGGATCTGGATCAGCGGTTTTTTGATTTGACGCTGGGCGAAAAATTCCGGCAGGCCGACAGCGCCGGTCAAGTTCCCTTCCGCACCTGGGATTCCGCCATCGCAGGCGCAGGCGCCAACGGCAACGGCGGCAGTCATGGTCTTGGCTCCCGATTCGAGCAGGCTGGCCAGGGACTTATCTCCAATCATGCAGGCCGTCGGCATTTTCTCCGGAATGGCCCCTTCCAGGACCAGGATGTAAGGCCCAGCCTGACCGGCGAGATAACGCTCGATAAGACTCATGGCCTGTGAGCCGCTGGTCGCCGAAAGATCGGTATGAAAGGCAAGCTGGGAATATCTGGTGATCAAGGTGAGGGGCGATGGCTCCTTGGCCTGGAGTAAAGAGATGGAACATCCCGAGCAGGACTGGCCCTGGAGGTAGAGCAGTTTAGGAATGGTCCGGGGGTCGATCTGTTTGAGTGCCGCGGCAACGGGTTCGGGGAGGTTGCCCACACCAAAGGCGGTGCAGAGTGCGGCAGCCATGGTCAGGAATTCACGTCTGTTCAGCATCGAAGAAGCCTCTTGTTAATGGACGGCGCAGGCCAGGCATGGATCAAACGAGTGGACGATCCGTACCGATTCAATCTGCACTGCCGGGTTTGCCACCTTGGTGCCAATCAGCGCCGATTCCATTGCTCCGGGATTCCCTTTATCGTCTCGGGGGGAGCAGTTCCATGTTGTCGGCACCACGCACTCATATTTCTCGATCTTATGATCCTGCAGGCGAATATAGTGCAAAAGTGCCCCGCGGGAGGCCTCGGTGGCGCCGAAGCCTTCGCCGGTGGCGGGGATTTCAAGTTCGAGTGCGGCCGGGGCGCCCGGGTCGATCCTTTCGGTTTCTTCCAGGAGAAAGTCGGCAATAACAACCGCGCTGATCGCTCGGCAGAGATGACGGCCCAGGACTGAATTCAACTCATCGGCACGAATGCCGGCCATGCCCGCGAAGCGATCGACCAGGGTGGTCACCTGTTGGTTGTTCCCCTGCAGGTAGTCGACCAGAACCCTGGCCGCCGGCCCAACTTCAACCATCTGCCCGTTATAGCGCGGCGCCTTGATCCAGGTGTAGGCACCATTTTTTTCAGGGGCAGGGGTCAACTCCCCTTCATTGACTTTGAGACCGCTGGCTGATGAGTAGTGTGCGTATTTGATATCTTCGGTGATAAGATCAAAATCAACAGGTTGGACCTGGCCGTCCAGCAGCAGGCCCGAGGCGAACAGCCGCCGGCTGTCGCCGGCCGGAGCGAAGGGAAGCAGGCCGAAGGACATGAAGCCGCCGCGACTCTGGCCGATGTGCCAGTAATCAGGGAAGCCATGGGCCACGGCCAGCAGGTCGGGGATATATTTCTGATGGATAAAATCCCTGACTTCCTCGATCAGGGCCTGGTAGGCGGAGATGTGGTCTATGGTCGGCTTTTGGCTGCAACCGCCCGGGAATATCCCGGTTGCGTGGGGAAATTTGCCGCCAAAGATCGCTGATGCCCGATTAGCCTTTTGCTGAATCTCCATGGCCTCAATATAGTGTTTGAGCGCTCCTATATTGAGGTCATCGTCGTTTACGTATTGACCTTCAAGACGGGGGAGAAACGGGGCGCCTGGAAAGGCCTTTTTCGAGGCCAATTCAGCCTTTACCCAATCCTTCACCTGGGCGAGTTGCGGGTCCGATCCTTTGTAGTTGACAATGGCGGTAATATCGATGAAGTCAAGGGCTGAAAGCTGATAGAAATGCAGGAGGTAGTCGAAGAGATGGTTGGCCCCCTGAATCAGGTTGTGCAGGATGCGGCCATTGGCGGGTGCAGTGATGCCGTAGGCGATTTCCTGGGCATAGGAAGAGGCGATGGCATGGGCATAGGGGCAAACTCCGCAGATTCTTTGGGTGATCTGCTGGGCATCGAGGGGATCACGGCCTCTCAGTATCACCTCAAATCCTCTAAACATCTCTCCGACGCACTGGGCATCCACAACGACATTGTCGGTGACGGTCGTTTTGACATTGAGGTGACCTTCAATGCGGGACAGGGGGCCAAGTTCAATTTTCATGATACAACCTGTTCTGGATGGTTAAATGAGTCCGGGGTAAGAAACTGCAAAACGACTGGACAAAATATAGCAGTAAGCCGTTGTAAAAAAATAACATGGCCAGAGAAATGCGCGGAACGGCACTCTTTTCAGTACCCCCTTGAGGGGTATAAGGAGCCGTAACGAAATTGAAAAAATGGCCATGTTATTTCGTAACGGCTCCTAATTCCAGAACTCCTGATGGGGAAGCTGCGGAGCTCATGAGGCTTGCTGAAGAGGCCGATAATACGGAAATTACTGATGGAATGAGGTTGCTCTGTTGCGAAAAACAGCCGGTCACCTCCGACAGATTCCTTGAATAAGCTATAATTTTTTATATGGTGATGTCAAACCATTTTATGGCAAGAATTCATCAAAGTAGCCGGCCCGCGCGCAGAAGAGGTGTTCACCAGGTGCTGCCCCACCATTACCTTGTTGTTCGTTGGTAACGGAAAGCTCAGGAGCGTACGATTTTGCCGTCATGTAACTTAAAGAGAGAAGGCCCCATATCCAGGGGCACTATGAATTGCTGGCCGCCGATGTGAATCTCGCTTCCCTGAAAAATCTCCCGCGTCACCTCAATGCGGGCATTGTGTAACATGAGATCAATGCGGCTGCGTAACTGGTCGATTGTCTCGGCAAGAGTTTTTCTGTGCTTGATCAGTTTGTTCAGATCGGTCAACAACAGGACAACGTTTTCCCTCTTGGCGGCGGGGATGCGGGCCAGAGCGGCTTTTATCTGCCCGGCATCGAATGAATCAAAGGGAAGGCTGCGGGAGATCTTGGTGATATTGCGGGTGCAGACCTGGAGCTGTTCTTCCAGTTTTTTCAAGCCGGCCGTGATCTCCGGGTCAGTGCGCAGGGCAACAACCGTTCCCGGCTTGCCGGGGTTGCCGATGGTGCTCAACCTGATGCCTTTTGCTGACCAGATGACGCCGCCGGCTGCCCTGCCGCTTTTTGGGCCCTGCTCGCTGCGGACGGTGATGCTGCCGCCGGCGATGAGCATGCAGTTGAAGAGGTAGCTGCCGATGATCACGTCTCCCTTGACGATCACCTCCGCGTCCTGGATATAGCCTGCACGGAGATTGCCGCGGCTGACGAGCTTGCAGTTTGCGCCGATGATCCCCTTGTCCACTGTCAGGTTCCCCTGGGCGATGACGGTTGCGCCGTTCTCCACGGCGCCCATGATGGCGATGTCACCCTCGGATTTGACGGTAAAACCGCTGAGGACTGATCCTTTGATCAGTAAATCCGTTTTTACGTTTATATTTCCCGAATGATAGTCAACATTGCCGGAAATTTCGAATATGTCCTGCACGGCGAGGGTATTTTTGCTGAATTTGACGTTGCCGTTTTTTGCGGCAAAATAGCGGATGACGCCGTTTTTCTCTTCAGCCCTGACCCCCTGGCCGATACTGATTTTCTTGTCAACTCCCGGCGTGGCTTTAATGGCCTTGCCGAAAAGGGTGCAACCCTCGGCCCCTTTGGTGGCCAGTCTCTTTTCGGCAATGAGTGTGCCGGCAGGAATGCTGACCACGGCATTCCTTTCCCGCAGATCCAGGGACCCGTTACTGCGCAATGCCCCCGCTTTCTTCGCCGCATCAAAGGAAAGAGAAAAGGTTGCTGCCTGCCCGTGCCGGGGTTGTACTGTTTCGGCCAGTTTGACCGTGCGGGGAATGGTGAGGCCTGCGTCCATCTGGGCAACCATGTCGTCAATGGCGGCCTGATCGATACATTTTTCATGGATGCCCGCATTCAGCAGCATCTCTTTTACTTCGATTGTCGTGGGGTATCTGCAGGGAACAAGCTGGGGAAGAAAGAGATAATAGGCGGTTGCCCGGTCTGCCGCTATCCACAGAGGAGGGAGAACGGACAGGGTGTCTTGGGTAACGAGGAGGTAGCCATATGCCGTTGATTGGTAACCCCATGTGTTTACGTCAAATTTTACATTGTCCCCGGTTTTAGGCAGGGGATCGGCAATACATTCGATTTCCCGGCCGAAGACGTCCCGACCGGGTTGGGCATTGGGGTTTTCCTTTACTTCCAGCAGCAGCTCTCCTGCATTGACCGCATTGACTATTAGTGCAGCGGCTTGAACGGAGAGCAGGTCGGATGCGGCAAACAAGCGCTGGAGCCCGGTGCAGTCAAGTTTTTCCTCCGCCTGCCGTAATGTGTGTCCGCTATCAGGTCTGTTTTGCAGAAAGGGGAAGATGATCCTGCGTTTTATCTGCGGCGGAGTTCCTGCGGCAATGAGAAATTTTCCGGTCTTTTCCGGGGAACGGGAAATCTCTTCCACTTTCTGCAGTGCGCCGGGACTGATGCCGTGCATGATGCCCGACTGTTCCAGGGCAAGCTTGATCTGTGTCGCGCTAATCGATTCTCCGCCTGTCAGCACCAGGGTAACGGACAATCTGTCCTGGGAGACGAGCAGCTCCTTGCCCTGCCAGGCCTTTATCGTCTGCAGGGAGTTGTCCAGCGAGCCCATGAGATCCTGCTGATCCTGGGCGGATGCGGATTGGGCCTTTTCTTCCTCCGCTTTCTCGTCAAGGTCAAGGGCTTGCAGAAAGGCGTCTTCAAGGGATTCAAAGGATTTTTTTTTGGCAGGACTCACGCTGGCCTCCGGTAACGAGGTTCGGCAGGCATTTTCAGCCGGCTTTTGTCCTTAAATTGCCGACAGAACATCATCGAGTGACGCCTCGATATCATCAAAGTTTTCCTGAAACTTGCAGTCATGAATGCCGATGGCCGCCTGATTGGCAAAGCTGATGAAGGTCCGAAGCGTATTTTCGTGGAATGGCGTCTCCCCCTCCTTTTTGGCAACCAGTGCCCCGAATTTATTGCTGCCTTTGCGGACCGGCACGGCAACATAGCTGTATTGCCCGGCCATGGTTGTCGGATTTCCCGGCTCATCGGCGGTAATGGCCTGCCGCACCGCCTCGGCCAGCGCCTGCTGGTGGTCCGTATCCAGTCGCTCATCAAAATTGATGGCCGCGGCAGGCGCTGGGTCCGGGCGGTCATCATCGGCTCTTAAAAAGAACGCGCAGCCGGCAATGGTGATAACATCATGCACCACGGCGAGAATGGTCTGCAGCAGTTCGTTTAAGGGATGGACCTCCATCAGATATTGCTGTATGCGGTCCCTGCCTTCCAGTTCCCGGATAATCTGCCGCAAGGCCCGGGTCCTTTCCGCCACCTTCTGTTCAAGGGAGGTATTCAGCTCAACCAGGGCAAGATTATTTTTCTCCAGTTCCGTGGTCAACCTTCTGTTCTGATTGATCAGGTCAAACATCAAAACCGCGTCTTTGACGGCAAGCTTCAGCTCCTCGTCGTTCCATGGCTTCAGGATATAGCGGTATATGCCGCCCTGGTTGATCGATTCCATGGCGGCGTTGATGTCGGCATAACCGGTGAGCACCATGCGGATGCTGTCCGGCAGAATTTTTCTGGCCCTGGCGAGAAATTCAGCGCCGCCCATGCCGGGCATGCGCTGATCAGAGATGATCACCGTCGGTTTTTCTCCGGCATGGAGCAGATCAAGCGCCTCCTGGCCGCTGCCGGCGGTAATGACCTGGTAGTTGTCATCCAGGAAAATGCGGCGTAAAGCCTTGAGGATGCTTTTTTCATCGTCGACAAAAAGCAGGGTGTGCATCGTGCTCTCGCTCATGGTGAGACTCCTGTGGTATCCATAATGTGGTTGTGTGGAGCATATTGCCGGGCAGCATCCGTCAGACCGGGACCAGAAACAGGATTTTTCCCTGCTGGGAATCCGAGTCATTCATGGCAACGCCATTGACCAGGCATGTCCGGCTGTTGATCTCCATGCGGGTGGACATGATTTCTTTGCCGGCGATGGAGATGATAAAGGAACAGATGCTGGCCGGCAGGGCGGCGTGCATCTGCCGTCCTGTCAGCGATGCCCCTTCCGGTGCAAAGATCTGATTTGACATCCTGTTGCTTTGCACGATCAGGCCGTCCGGGTCAATACCCAGCACGGCGGCCGGCAGGCAGTGCAGTATGTTCTGGGAGAACTGCAGTACCTTGTTCTGGAACAGGATGTCATTGGTCCGTTCCCTGACGATCTCCTCCAGATTCTGGTTGATTCTGCCGAGTTCTTCGTTTTTCTGTTGCAGTTCCCTGGCCAGCCTCTGGTTCTGTTCATTGAGGAAAAAGACTTCCAGCGCTTTGGCGATGGTCACCTTTAATTCATTGTCGTCCCATGGTTTGGCGATGAATTTGTATATCTGTCCTTCATTAATGGCGGCAACGATGGAGGCCGTATCCGCATAGCCGGAGAGAACGATGCGGATCGTGTCCGGCCATTTTTCGCAGACCCTTCTGAGAAACTCCACCCCGTCCATGGACGGCATCCGGTAATCGGAGAGGACCAGCTGCACGGGATATTCCTCTTCCAGCTTTGCCAGCCCCTCTTCTCCTGAGGCAGCGGTGATGATCTCATACGCCTCGTCAATGAAAAGTCTTCTGAGGGCGCGGAGCACATTCGGTTCATCGTCCACGCAGAGGATTTTGACCTGTTCAGACATTGCCTTTATCCTCAATGTCCCATGCCTCAAGCAGCAGGGCGTACTGGTTTCTTATGGCGCCGGCGATGTCATTGACCTGACCTCGTTTGATGTTTAATGACTGCCAGACGATTTTGGGGATCTCCTCCCTGACCGGGTTGGAACTCCTGCCCAGATGGAGCGCCTTGGCCATCTGGTTGCCGAGAAACAGGGCGCGGATGAGATCTTTGAGCTGGGGATCGAGCTTTGCCGTCTTTAACTGCGGATCATGATGGGATTTCACCGCCTGAACAATATTGTCTGGGAATTTCCAGGTATCAAGCAGCTGGGAACCCAACCGCTGGTGGGTGAATCCCAGCACCTCCATTTCGGCCTCATCCTGGGGCATTTGCCGCTCCTGCATGAGAAGGAGGACCTTTTCATACTCCTGCGGTATGGCATTGATGAAGACAATCTTGCCGACATCATGCAGTATGCCGAATAAAAAGGCCTCCTCGCCCAGCTTCTTGTAAAGGTTGTCGGTGATGATCTGCGCGGCCACGGCGCAGCCGAGGCTGTGCTGCCAGAGACCCTTGACATCAATCGGCGAGCCGGGACGTTCCTTGAAGAGGGAATAGATCGAGACGCTCAAAGCCAGGTTCTTGACGGTGTTGAACCCGAGAATCATCACGGCCTTGTTCAAGGTGGTCACCTGTTTCTGCAGCCCGTAAAAGGCGGAGTTGGCAAGTCGCAGCACCTTAGCCGCCAGGGCGGTATCATCGGCGATGATCTCGCCGAGCAGTTTGGCGTTCAGCGACTCGCTCTGCATTTCCCTGTTGATTCTGCTGGCAACGTCCGGCAGAGTGGGGAGGTCGCCGATCTGGCTGAGTAAATTCTTCATCTGTTTGTTACGTCTTTACCTGAAAGTTTATTGATTTGCATCAAGCCGCTTCCCCGGCCACCGGCAGGGACACGGTAAAGGTCGTGCCTTTGCCAACCTCGCTTTCCACGTTGATTGTGCCGTGATGTTTTTTTATGATGTCATAGGTGATGCTCATCCCCAGGCCGGTGCCTTTGCCCACCTCCTTGGTGGTGAAAAAAGGATCAAAGATTCTGGCCAGGTTCTGCTGGGCAATGCCGCACCCCGTATCGCTGATCGATACCCGGACATAATTTTTTTCCTGCCAGGTTTTGATGGCTATACTGCCCTTTTTCTCCATGGCCTGGGCCGCATTGACCAGGATATTCATGAAAACCTGGTTCAACTGCTGGGCGGAACCTTTTACCGGGGGCAGGTCGCCGTATTCCCTGCTGACCTCTGCCTTGTACTTCAGCTCATTGCGGATGATGTTCAGGGTGGTTTCAAGGCAGTCGTTGATATTGGTCAGGCCTGTCTCATTGTCGTCCACCCGGGAAAAATTCTTCAGATTCTGGACAATTGCCCTGACCCTTTCCGCACCGTCCCGGGATTCGGCGATCAGGGCGGGAATATCTTTGAGCAGATAATCAATTTTCAGTTCTTTGCGTTTGTCCCGCAGTCCACCCATGGTTTTTTCATCAAGCAAGGCGGCGATGAGCGTCTCCTGAAACGTCGTGAACCGGGTCAGTTTATCCAGATAATTGTCAAGGGAGGCGAGATTGCTGGAGATAAAGCCCATGGGATTGTTTATCTCATGGGCGACACCGGCGGCGAGCTGGCCGATGGAGGCCATTTTCTCCTGCTGGACGATCTGGGATTGGGTCTGTTTCAGTTCATTGTATGCCTGCTCAAGCTGCCGGTTGGCTTTTTCCAGCAGCAGCCTTTCCTCCTGCAGAGAGATTTCCAGCTCCTTTTTCCTGGTAATGTCCCGGGATACATGGATGACCTGAACGACCTTGCCGGCGTCGTCCTTAATGGGTGAGGCGGATATTTCCACATAGGATCTCCTGCCGCGGGAGTCGTAATGGACATGCTCGGCCACGGCATGGCTGCCGGTGGCCAGGATCTCCCGGATGGGGCATGCATGCTCGGGACCTGAGCAGGGAGTCGGCAGATGGTGGGTCACGGCATAACAGGTTCTGCCGATCACCTCTTTCTCCGTCAGACCGGTGTCCCGGATAAATACCTTGTTGGCGCTGACAATGGAAAAATCCTTGATGTTGATAATGGCGATGGCCTCGTTGATGCCGTCAAGAATGATTTTGGGCAGTTCATTGAGCTGGCGGATTTCTTCCTGCAGCCGTTTTTTTTCCAGTAATGCCTCAATTTTGGGAAGAACAATCTCCATATTGAGAGGTTTCTGAAAATAGCCTTCCGCCCCCTGGTGCAGGGCATCGATAACCGTGTCCGTCGATGCGTCGCCGGTAATAATGATGCAGTACAGGTTGGGGTGAGTTTTTTTTAAATCTCTGACCAGTTCGGTGCCCCAGGTGTCAGGCAGCATCATGTCGACCAAAGCCAAATCCGGCTGGTTGCTGCTGATCCATTGCCGGGCCTCCGCGCCTGTTCCGGCAACGGACACGGCATACCCGTGCCATTCCAGAATGCTCTTCAGGGTATTTCTGACAGCAGGATCATCATCAATTATCAAAAGATGTGGTTGTACGGGCATAGGTTTTCGATATTATTCCATCGGCGGCCGGGGAAAAAAGAGGGCTTGATCGGCAGTTCCATTCAGGATTTTCCTTACATACTGGCATGAATTCACGGTAAAGATCAAGTAAATAAATGTGTTACTGTTTGCATGTAATGATATGCCGGGAAAGTATCAAAGAGAAACCGTTTGACAGCAACCGGCATGAACATGATACAAAATATATGTTATGTTCGGTTGAAATCCCGTTGCGTTGGTAACCAGCGAACTCAGGGACAAGGATGGGCGGGTGGTCCTGTTACTGCCGGCACAGGTGCGGAATACATGACGGTAAAGGCCAGGTGATGACCAGAAGCGAGCCGGGAAGGCCAAACAACCAGGAGGGTATCGGGAGCATCGAACCCCTGTTTTTCCCCTGGTGGCTGCTGGTGATATTTGCTGTGGGCCTGCTGGCGCTGCTGGCGGGCGGCATATGGTTCCACCGTATCCAGGACCAGCACCTGCGGGCCAGGGCTGAGGAGGACCTCGCCGCCGTCGCCCGGCTCAAGGTGGAGCAGATTGCCCAATGGCGGGCCGAACGGCTGGGGGATGCCGCCGTGGTCAGTGAAAGCCCCTTTATCACCGATGCACTGACCAGCTGGCTGGCGGACCCGCTGCCCGAACTGAGCGGAAGCATTCTTGTCCATTTTCGTTCCCTGCAGAAACATTACGATTATAGCGATGTTATGGTGGTTGGAGTGCAAGGCCGGGTGTGTTTCACTCTCACCGGCGGGACTCGTCAGCTTCACGAGGATGCGTTGCTGTTCCTGGCCGAGGCTTTTTCCCGGCGGCGACCCGTGCTGAGTGACCTGCACAGCGGCCCCGATGATCTGCCGCATCACCTGGATGTCATTGCTCCCGTTTTTACCGGTGACGCCGGGGCAGGCGAACCCGTGGGCGCGGTCATCCTGCGGAGCGACGCCCGTCACTTCCTCTATCCCATGATCGAAACCTGGCCAGGGCAGAGCTCCAGCGCCGAAACCCTGCTCGTCCGGCGGGACGGCGACGCGGCCCTCTTTCTCAATGAACCGCGCCACCGCAAGGGCACGGTGTTCAAACATCGCATACCGCTCAGCCGGACCGAAGTGCCGGCGGTCATGGCGGTGCTGGGCCGGGAAGGGGTCTTTCAGGGGCTGGATTATCGCGGGGTGGAGGTATTGTCCGCCCTGCGGGCCGTGCCTGGTTCTCCCTGGTTTGTGGTGGCCAAGATCGATGCGGCGGAGGTTTTCGCTACCTGGCGTTCAATGTCCTTGCTCATCGACATGCTGATCCTGGCGGTCATGGCGGCCTCATCGGCCGGTGTGACCATTGTCTGGCAGCGCCGGGCCAACGTCCATTACCGTGAACTCTCCCGGGCAAACGCCGAGCGGCTGGAGAACCAGGAAAAACTCCAGGCGGCCCTGCGGGAGATTGCCGTCAGAAACGACATCGCCCAGGTCTTCCTCACGGTTTCTGATGATGAAATGTACCATCGGGTGCTCTCCATCATCCTTGCCGCCCTGGAGAGCAAACTCGGGGTGTTCGGCTATCTGGACGCGGAGGGAAATTTCCTCGCGCCGACGATGACAGGGACGGTGTGGGACAAGTGCCGGATGCCGGACAAAGCGTTCTTTTTCCCCGGCGAAGTCTGGCAAGCAAGTGACGGCAGCTGGTCGCGAGCCATACGCGAGAAGCGGACCATCTGCTGCAATGAGCCTGCAACGCGCACCCCGGCCGGCCATATTCCGATAACAAGGCATATTTCCATGCCGCTTATCCAACAGGACCGGGTGGTGGGCCTCATTCAGGTGGCAAACAGGGATGAGGACTACACGGCCGGGAATGTGGCGTTCCTTGAGACGCTTGGCCGGACCATCGCGCCGTTGCTCGACGCGCGGCTCAGAACCGAGTGGCTGGAGACCTCACGCCGGCAGGCGGAAGATCTCATCCGCATCCGGCTGGCCATGGTGGAATTTGCCGCATCCCATGGTCTTGCCGAGCTGCTTGAGAAAATGCTTGATGAAGTGGAGGCCTTGACCGGCAGTTCCATCAGCTTTTATCACTTTGTGGAGCGTGACCAGAAAACGCTTACCCTGCAGGCTTGGTCGACACGGACCCGCACGGAATTCTGCAAGGCCGAAGGCAAAGGCTTGCACTACAGTATTGACCGGGCCGGGGTATGGGTGGACTGCGTTCATCAACGGCAACCGGTGATCCATAACGACTACGCCTCGTTGCCGCATCGCCGGGGATTGCCCCCGGGACACGCCCCGGTCGCCCGGGAGCTGGTGGTGCCGATTATGCGATCAGGCCTGGTGGTGGCCATCCTCGGCATCGGCAACAAGTCCGCCGATTACACGCAAAAAGATGTGGAAATCGTCTCCTACCTGGCGGATGTCGTCTGGGAAATCACCGAGCGGAAGATGGCGGAGGAAGAAGTCCGCAGACTCAACGGCGAGCTGGAGCAACGGGTGATGAAGCGTACCAGTGAGCTGCGGGAAGCCCAGGAGAAGCTCATCAGGCAGGAACGGCTGGCTGCGGTGGGCCAGCTGGCGGGCGGCCTCGGCCATGAGCTGCGCAAACCCCTGACCGTCATGGCCAATGCCGTCTATTACCTGCGCCTGATCCAGCCGGAGGCGGAGGAAAAGGTAAAGGAATACCTCGGTATTCTGGAAAACGAGGTCTTGTCCGCTGAAAAAATCATCAGCGATCTGCTGGATTTTTCCCGGGTCAAATCCGTGGACCGCACGGCGGTCAGCCCTGCCGCACTGGTGGCGCGCACCCTGGAACGCTTTCCCGCACCGGAGAATATCACTGTGCGGCTGGATGTTCCCGCCGATCTGCCGTCCGTCCATGTCGATCCGCATCAGATGATCCAGGTGCTGGGCAACCTGGTGGTGAATGGCTGCCAGGCCATGCCCGGCGGTGGCACGCTGACCGTTGCCGCCTGCCGGGAAAAGGAGATGGTTGCCGTGGCCGTAACGGATACGGGTCCCGGCATTGCCGCCGGAAATATGGCCAGACTCTTTGAACCGCTCTTTACCACCAAGACGCGGGGCATCGGGCTGGGACTTGCGGTGAGCAGAAAACTGGCGGAGGCCAACGGCGGGCGGATCGAGGCCCGGAATAATACGGACCGGGGCGCGACCTTTACCGTTTTTCTGCCGGTCCGGGCGGAAGGGGCATAAAGATGAAATTGCCGGCCGCTGCAAAGCATGCCGCGGGAGATTACAGGAACCCATGACCAATAATCAAAAAAACGAGGTTGCCATGAGTGAAACGCTCCGCGTCCTTATCGTGGACGATGAACCCATTCTGCGCAAAACCCTGGCGGATATTCTGCAAAATAGAGGGTTTGCAACGCTGCCCGCGGCAACCGGGCAGCAGGCCCTGGAGGAACTGGCCCATCGGGAGTTCCCTGTTGTCCTGCTCGACCTGCGGCTGGAGGACATGCCGGGCATGGAGGTGCTGCGCCGTATCAGGGAGCGTTGGCCCGGCACCCAGTGTATCCTGCTCACCGGTCATGCCTCGCAGGATACCGCCATTGAGGCGGTCAACCTGGGGGCCTATTCCTACCTCAGGAAACCCTGTGACATGGAACAGCTGCTTCTGACCATTCGCCGCGCCGGGGAAAAATGGCAGATGGCGGACTCGCTGCGCAAAAGTGAAGCCAGATACCGGCGCCTGCATGACAGCATGACGGACGCCTTCGTCGTGGTTGACATGGAAGGCCGGCTCCTGGAGTGGAACAAGGTCTATCGAAGCATGCTGGGTTACACGGACGAGGAATTGCGCCAGCTGACCTACCTGGACCTGACACCTTCGGCATGGCGGGATATGGAAAAGAAGATCGTGGAGGAGCAGATCATCCCTTTTGGTTACTCGGATGTGTATGAGAAGGAGTATCGCCGCAAGGACGGCAGCATCCTGCCGGTGGAGCTGCGCACCTATCTGCTGCGGGAGGCCAGCGAGGGGCCTGCGGGCATGTGGGCCATTGTCCGCGACATCAGCCAGCGTAAGCAGGATGAGGGAGAAAAAAGCCGGCTGGAGGAGCAGCTCAGGCAGGCCCAGAAACTGGAGGCGGTGGGCCGCCTTGCCGGCGGGGTGGCCCATGACTTCAATAACCTGCTGTCCGTTATTCTGGGTTATGGGGAACTGGTACTGCTGGACATGCATAAGGAGCATCCCTCCTATGAACCGCTGCAGGAGATTTATCAGGCCGGTCTGCGCGCCAGGGACCTCACCCGGCAACTGCTGGCCTTCAGCCGCAAACAGGTGCTGGAAGTGCAGGTGGTGGACCTCAACGCGGTGGTGCGCGGCTTTGAAAAGCTGCTGCGCCGGGTGATCGGCGAGGATATTGAATTGAAACTGGGGCTGACCGCCCAGCCGCTTGCCGTCAAGGCGGACACCTCGCAATTGGAGCAGGTGCTGATGAACCTGGCGGTCAACGCCCGGGACGCCATGCCTGATGGCGGTACACTGACCATCGAAACGGATCTGGTCGAGCTGGATGAACAGTATGCGGCGCAGAAGCCCGGCGTGGTCCCCGGTACCTATGCCCTGACCGGTGTGAGCGACACCGGCTGTGGTATGGACCACGACACCATTGCGCTTATTTTCGAGCCGTTCTTCACCACCAAGGCAAGGGACAAGGGCACCGGCCTGGGGCTGGCCACTTCATACGGCATCGTCAAGCAGCACAACGGCAATATCTGGGTGTACAGCGAACCGGGCCGGGGCACGACCTTCAAGATCTATCTGCCCCTGCACAATGAACCGGGCGGCGGCGGGAACAAAAAAACCGTTGGCAAGGAACCCGCGGGTCTGGGCGGCAATGAGACGATTCTGCTGGCGGAGGACGACGAGCACATGAGAAATCTTGTTCATACCATTCTCAAACGGCAGGGTTACAAAATTCTGGTGGCGGAAAACGGCAAGGCGGCATTGGCTCTGCTGGACAACTTCAAGGAACCGGTGCATCTGGTCCTTACCGATGTGATCATGCCCGGCATGAGCGGCAGAGAACTCAGCGACCGGATATCCGCGCGGAACCCTGATATCAAGGTGCTTTTCATGTCCGGTTACACGGACAATGTCATCGTCCACAGAGGGATGCTTGACGATGGGGTGAATTTCATCCAGAAACCTTTTTCGACCCAGTCGCTGGTGGTCAAGATACGAAAAGTTCTGGAAAAGGATGCGCCGGCATAGTCAGGAGCCAGTTCCTTTCTTCTTTATTCCGGCTCCTGACGTCTGAATCCTCATACCGCAGGTCAGTAAGCTGAGTTAAAAGGGCACATCATCGCCGAAGCGGGGTTCCGGCGGCGGCGGCTCCTCGGCAAAACTGTTTCCGGCCGCGGACGATGCACCCTTGGGATCAAGCATCTTCATCTCCTTGGCAACGATTTCCGTGGTGTAGCGTTTGTTGCCGTCCTTATCATTCCATGAGCGGGTCTGGATGCGCCCTTCCACGTAAACCTTGGAGCCTTTGGAAAGATATTCCCCGCATATTTCGGCCAGACGGGCAAAGGCCACAACCCGGTGCCATTCCGTCTGTTCCTGCATCTGGCCGTCCTGGCCTTTCCATTTTTCCGTGGTGGCCACACTGAAATTTGCCACTGCCGTACCGCTCTGGGTGTAGCGCACTTCCGGGTCCGAGCCCAGGTTGCCGATGATGATGGCTTTATTGATCATGGTAAAAACTCCTTAAAAGACGGCGATGAGATGATGATATGATAAGGTTCAATAAGATTGCCCACTATAAATTACATCGGCCGGCAGTGCAATCAGTCAATCATGGTTCTGTCGTTGCGGCCGAAGAGAAAAATTATATGCAAAGCAGCTAAGACGCAAGCAATTAATTTAAATTTTTACGCCGGAAAAGAAACAGCCTCATCAAGGGCCTGGGGCAATCTCTTGGCCTGACCCGGTGCAAAACCGCACTCCTGCCATATTTCCTCGCTTTCCATGCAGAAATAAATACAGGTGGCCGGATGGACCCGCTGTCTGAGGTGATGGAGGAGGTGCTGGTAAAGTTCCACCCGCAGCGAGCGGAAATACCGGCACTTGCCGTCCAGGCCCATGATGAATTCCTCATGGAAGAACCTGGAGTTCGGAAAACGGGTGAGGGCAGTGGGCCGCAGGGCCGGCAGGAAACGTAATGCCCCCAGGCTGATCCAGACGATTTTTTCCGCCGGCACGGTGTCAAAGAGTTTTTGAATGGTTGCCGCGTATCCTTCCCGCCAGCCCGGATGATAAATGATCGGGTCGAAATGAAAGGCCAGTCTGTAGCCCCATTTGGCGCACTGCACAGCCGCCTCGAGCCTTTCATCAAGGCTGGCGGTTTTGAGTTCCTCGCCCTGCATGATGGCCGGGCTGTTCAGTGACCAGGCGACAATGGTCCGGCCTCCGTGGTCGAGATTTTCCAGGTGGGCGATGGAGACACTTTTGGTTTTGAGTTCGAGCACGGCGGAGCTCTTGTCCCGCATGTATTCCACCAGAATTCGGCTCAGGCCGGTAAGGGAATCCAGGGCCAGGCTGTCGGTAAACTCGCCGGTGCCGATCCGCCAGAACTGGTTTTTGTGGGCAAAGGCCAGATTGAGCTCTGTCAGCAGATCATCGATATTGACAAAAAAGGAAATCCACGGGTTATTGAGATAGGCCTGGAGAATGCAGTAAACGCAGTCCATGGGACAGTTCATGCCGATATTCAACACCTGGTAATCGCAGCAGCAGTACTGTCTGGTGCCCGGGCAGGGTTTAAAAAAACTGCCCCGGTTTCTGCACAGGAGAAGATGCTGTTTGCCTTTGGCCAGGCTGCGCGGGTATGGTTCCGCATCGATCTGCGGCATGGCGCGGTCGGCAATGATTTCCACGGCAATATTCTTTGCACGGGCGAGAATTTCCCTGGTATAGGAGAGATCCCGGCAGCTTTCCTCGATGAAAATTTTACGGATATGTCTTGCTGGATCGGATTTTTGATGATTATAGTAACTTTTTTCTGGCATGCATCACACCATACATGAGGCTGACATGGTCGACAAACGAAAAAACATTCTTTTTTGCTGAGCAGTGGCGAGGACGATCAGTGTCTTTTCATAAAATGCATTTTTATCTCAGCTTCATTTTTCTGCTGTTTTTTTTTCAATCAACGACAGCCCAGGCCCAGAATCTTCATCTTCCCCCCCATGATATTCTTGTTCTGCATTCCTATCACAGCGGCCTTGACCGGGTGGAAAACATCAATACGGGCATAGAGGAAGTCCTGCTGGCCAAAGACCGGCAGGACATTGAACTCTACATAGAATACATGGACAGTCTGCGCCAGCCGGGGGAAGAAAATTTCCGGCGAATTTACCGTTTTCTTACGGAAAAGTACGGCGCCAGGAAATTTGATGCCGTGATCGGCGTCGATATTGTCGCAGTCACTTTTCTGCAGCAGTACCATGCAGAGCTTTTCCCCATGACCCCTGTTCTGTACGGTGGTGTGAGCTGCGGGCAGGAGGACCCTGACGGCCCCACCGCAAGTTTTGTCGGGGTGTGCGAAAACATTGATATTGTCAACACCATTGAGGCGGGACTCTATTTATATCCGAAAACAAAGGACATTTTCATCATCAATGACCGCACCATTAACGGTCAGATATACAATGCGAAAATCAAAGAAAGTATGCAGGCCTTTGCCGGGCGTGTCACCTTCCATCTGTGGGATGATCTGAGCATTGAGGAGCTGCTGGAGAAGGTGCGGGAGGTGCAGGAAGGCGGCCTGGTGCTGCTGGTTAATTTCACCCGTGACAAAAACGGGGTGAATTTTTCATACGGCAGAAGCGTCGGGCTTATTTCCGCAAAATGCAAAGTGCCCATCCTGTCCATGTGGCAGTTTTATCTGGGCAACGGCGTTTTAGGGGGAATGATGGTTGACGGCAGGTCCCAGGGCATGGCAGTCGGCAAAATGGTTGTGGACATTCTCATGGGCGAACCTGTTGAAAATTTCGTCGCCCGGCAGACGACCGACAATCACCTGATTTTTGATTACAACCGCATGAAAAGATTCGCCATCCCATACAAGGCCCTGCCGGAAGGGAGCATTGTCACGGATGAGCCGCAGTCCATTCTCTGGAAATACAAAAAGACCGGTCTGACCGTGCTGGGCATCGCCCTGGCCCTGGAAGCCACGGTCATCATTCTTTCCGTCGTCACCTATAAAAGCAAGAAGGCGGAGCAGATGCTGGAGGAGCTGGTCGATAAGCGCACCCATGAACTGACCAGCGCCAATGAAAAACTGAAAGCGGAAATCCATGTGCGGAAAAAGGTCGAGGAGGCCCTGCGGGAATCGGAGGAAACCCTCCATCAACTTTCCATCAATCTGCTGACGGTTCAGGAAAACGAGCGCCGGCGGATTTCGGTGGAACTGCATGACGAGCTGGGACAATCCCTGGCCGCCTTGAAACTCCAGGTCGGTTCCCTGGAGAAGCAGCTGGGGTATGATCTGCCTTATGTGCTGCAGGAAGAGTGTGATGAGCTGCGGCAGAGCATTAACCTCATTATCGAGAATGTGCGCCGTCTTTCCCGGGACCTCAGCCCCGTGGCCCTGGATGATCTGGGTATTGACGCGGCCCTGGAGTATCTGATTACCAATTTTGCCAAGCTGCACGGTATTGAGATTTCCCTGGATCTTATCGAGATCAACCATCTCTTCAGCCAGGCGGGCCAGCGTCTGGTATACAGGATCGTCCAGGAGTCACTCAACAATATCGGCAAACATGCCAATGCAACGCATGTCAACATTAAAATTGAAAAAGTAAAAAATCGTATCTTTCTCATTGTGAAAGATAACGGAACTGGTTTTAATACGCGGCAATTCCAGAACCGGAAGAAATCGGAGAGCGGCATGGGCCTTGCGGCCATGGCGGAGCGGGTGCGGATTCTGGAAGGGGTCATGGATATCACCAGTGAAGAGGGCGAAGGCACCACGATTACGGTCAGTCTGCCGGTTTGACCGGAACCATGACGGCAGCCGGGTCTCATTGGGCGCTGTCATTGCTGCTTTCGGGCCCATGCTCTTTCTTCACGGTTTACTTATTGTTAATTGCCACCTTTTCGAATGTGTAGGGAATCGCTATGAAAGTGTATCAGGTATTACTTGCTGACGATCATGTCTTAATTCGTCATGGCATCAAGAAGATCATTGAATCCGAGCCTTCGCTCGAAGTTATCGGTCAGGTCGGGGATGGCCTGGAACTGTTGAACATGATGAAGGAGGTGACCCCCGATATTGTCCTTCTCGATATATCCATGCCCAATCTGCGCGGCATCGAGGCCATCGGCGAGGCCAAGAAGATCTGCCCGGCCGTCAAGATTCTGATTCTCACCATGCATAAAAGCAAACAGTATCTCTGTCATGCCATGTCGGCCGGGGCGGACGGCTATGTTTTAAAGGAGGACTCTGACACGGAACTGCTCACCGCCATCAATCAGGTGCTGAAGGGCAATATCTTCATCTCGCCCGTTTTGTCAAAAGAGTTTTCCAGTGCGGACGTTGATCTCTGTATCAAAACAAAGAATTTCCCTTCCGAATCGTTGACGCCACGGGAACGGCAGGTGTTGAAAATGGTCGCCGAGGGCAGAACGAGCAGGGACATCGCCGAGTTGCTGTCGATCAGCACCAGGACGGTGGAGCACCATCGGGCCAATCTGCTGAAGAAACTCAATATCAGTAATACCGCGGACCTGATCAAATATGCCATTCGCAAGGGCTATATCCTGCCCAGCACTTAGGAGCCGTTACGAAATAACATGGCCATGTTGTTTTTATACAACGGCTCAGCGGTTGAGTCGGTTTTTTTGCAGGCAGGTTCTCTTCTTTTGGCAGGTTTTTTTCTTTGCGAAAAAATCTTTTGCCTATCTTGTTGATTTAAGATTGTTTTAAAAAAAAGTCCTGAAAAGGGCTTTTTTTTTGAAATGAAAAGCTTTGACTTTCAGCTTATGTTGTGCTTTCATCTTTTCTGACACACAACATTTTGTGTGTTCTGTCTTTTTTGCCTGCGGGCGCTCTTTTTAAAATAAATGACGTGGTTCAACTGTTTTGAACCAATTATAAGCCGGGGAAACAGGAGAATAGTAATGGGGAGAAAAATGGAATTAGGTGATATGAAAATTCCGTCCGGGGTTATGCAACCGAAGTTTGCCGATAACGCCCTGTCAGTTCTGGAAAGACGTTATCTGATGAAGGATGTGGAGGGCAATGTCATTGAAACCCCGGCAGAAATGCTCTGGCGGGTGGCAAGTTCCATCGCCGTGGCTGACAGGCTTTATGACAAGGACGCCGATGTGCGGGCGCTGGCCCTGTCTTTTTATGAGATGATGGTGAACCGGGATTTCATGCCGAATTCACCTACGCTGATGAACGCCGGCCGCGATCTTGGTCAGCTTTCCGCCTGTTTCGTGCTGCCTGTTGAGGACACCATGGAAAGCATTTTTGAGGCGGTCAAGCAGACGGCCCTGATCCACAAGAGCGGCGGCGGTACCGGTTTTTCTTTTTCCCGCATCAGGCCCCGGCATGATGTGGTGCATTCAACCCATGGAGTGTCAAGCGGCCCTCTCTCTTTCATGTCCGTTTTTGATTGCGCCACGGAAACCATCAAGCAGGGCGGCACCCGCCGGGGCGCCAACATGGCCATCCTGCGGGTCGATCATCCTGATATCATGGATTTCATCAAGGTAAAATCAGATCTCACGGTGCTCAATAATTTCAATATCTCCGTAGCCATCACCGATGCCTTTATGCACGCGGTTGAAAATGATGAAGAGTATGAACTGATCAATCCCCGCAGTAATGAAGCGGTCAAAAAACAGAGCGCGGTCGAGGTGTTCAGGCAGATCGTCAAGCAGGCATGGTATTCGGGGGAGCCGGGTATCGTTTTTATTGACCGCATGAATGAGGACAATCCCACCCCTGAAGTCGGGCTGTTTGAAAGTACCAACCCCTGTGGTGAGCAGCCGCTGCTTCCCCATGAGTCCTGTAATCTCGGGTCGATCAACCTTGCCAATATGGTGGCTGACGGCAAGGTGGATTATGAGAAGCTTGGCGTAACAGTAGCAAAATGCGTTCACTTCCTTGATAACGTGGTGGATGTCAACCGCTATCCCCTGCCGGAGATTGAGGAGAAAACCAAGCAGAACCGCAAGATCGGCCTTGGCGTCATGGGCTTTGCCGACATGCTGCTCAAGCTCGGCGTTCCCTATTCATCCCCCGAGGCGCTGGACATTGCCGAGAAGGTCATGAAATACATCGACACCTCAGCCTATCAGGCATCCGTGCACATTGCTGAGCAGCGCGGCGCATTTCCCAACTTTGCCAGAAGTATCTATGGCCACAAGAACCCCGATGTGCCGGTGAGAAACGCCACGCGGACCACCATTGCCCCCACCGGGACAATCAGCATCATTGCCGGATGTTCCAGCGGTGTTGAGCCTTTGTTTGCCGTTTCCTATGTCCGCCGTGTCATGGACAATGATGAGTTTTTTGAAGTGAATCCCGTGTTTGAAGAGATTGCCCGGGCCAAGGGCTTCCACACCCCTGAGCTGATCAAGAAGATTTCCTACAGCGGCGGCGTGCAGGGTATTGAGGAGATTCCCCTGCAATACCGGCGTCTTTTTGAAACTGCCCATGATATCAGCCCGAGAAATCACATCGATATCCAGGCCGCTTTTCAGAAGAACACCAACAATGCGGTGAGCAAAACCATCAACTTCAGCAATTCCGCGACTGTTGAGGATGTGAAGGAAACCTTCATGCTCGCCTACCAGCTGCGTTGCAAGGGGGTGACCATTTACCGCGACGGTTGCCGCGAAAATCAGGTGCTGAGTATCGGCAAGACCGACAAGAAGAAAGGGGCCCAGGCTGAAGTGCCCCGGCCGGTTAAAAAAGACAGGCCCCGCCGGTTGAACGGCTCAACCTATCAGATGACCACCGGTTGCGGTCCGATGTATGTGACCATTAATGAGGACAGCCAGCAGCAGTTATTTGAACTGTTCAATACGGTCGGCAAGGCCGGCGGCTGTGCCGCCAGCCAGTGCGAGGCCATCGGCCGCCTGGTATCCCTGGCCTGGCGCAGCGGCTTGCCGCCTGAGCCCATCATCAAGCAGCTTATCGGCATCAGCTGTCATAAACCGTATGGTTTCGGCGAGAACAAGGTCGTCTCCTGCGCCGACGCCATCGCCCAGGCGATCCGTCAGCACCTTGAGCGCAATAACGGCTGCAAGGATGAGACATTGTCCGAAAAAAACATGTTTGGCGCCTGTCCGGAGTGCGGCGGGGTGATCGAGCATGAGGGGGGCTGCTGCGTGTGTCATTCATGCGGCTATTCCGAATGCGCCTGATATGGATGATAACAAATTGATTTCTCCTGGAAAAAAGATGTGTTAGAATAATAAAAAACCGTATCGTGTCATTTTCGGAATAAATAAAGAAACCTGCACATCAACGGGATGAAATTTACCAATAACCATACTGTAAAAATTCTTGTTGTAGATGATGATCCGCTGGTTCTCGAGGCCTTGAGTCTGCTGGTGGAATCTTTTGGTTACAAGTGTTTCGTTGCTGCCAACGGACTTGAGGCCATTGAAAGGCTTAAGGAAGATGCGATTGACATTGTCGTGACCGATGTGATGATGCCGGAAATGGGCGGCCTGGAACTTCTTGCCTATATCAAGGACAACTATCCGGATACGGATGTCATCGTGGCCACCGGGTATACGGATAAGGCCGGTTATGCTGAGGTAATAAGGGCCGGGGCCATAGATTTCATCAAGAAACCCGTTGAACGTGATGAGCTGGAGGCCAAGCTGAACCGGGTGGAGCGGGAACGGAGCATGATCAGGAAGCTTGAAAAGCTGTCCCTGTGCGATTCCCTTACCGGTCTGTACAACCGGCGTTCCTTTGACATCAAGCTGGCGGAGGAAGTGCAGCGTGCCCATCGCCAGGATTTTCAGGTTTTTCTGGCCCTGATCGATGTGGATAATTTCAAGGAATACAACGACACCTACGGCCATCCGGCCGGAGACAAGGTACTCAATGCCGTGGGAATGATTTTAAATGACTGTACCCGGCACAATGTGGATTTCACCTTCCGCTACGGGGGTGACGAGTTTGCGGCGATTCTCACCCAGACCAATGAAGAGCAGGCGGTTAAAATCATGGAAAGGGTGCTCCACAGTTTCCGGCAGGCCGGTTTTTCCACCACAACGCTCAGTGTCGGTCTGGTCCGCTGCCTGCGAGATGAAAAACTGACCTGGCCGGAAAATGCCGCCTGTATGATTGACAGGGCGGACAAGGCCCTTTACCGGGCAAAAAGCGAGGGAAAAGACAGGGTCATGCTTGATGTAGCGGAATGTTAACGTTCAACCGTTCAAGCGCTTAAACGCTTAAACGTTGAAACGTTCAAACGCTGGAACGGTTAAAGGCTTCCTCCCCCGGCAACTGCACGGTCATTGTGTTCCCGCCGGCCTCTCTGCCGGTAAAGCAGCTTTCTCCCCTGTGCAGTTCAACGATCCTTTCGGCATTGGCCAGGCCGCGCCCTGATCCGCCGAACTGGGTTGATCATTATTTCTCCACCCGGAGAACTGTTCGAAAATCCGGCAGGCATCCTCCCATCCCACCGTAAAATAGAGAAAAGATGTTTTTTTTATTGCACATTTTTTTTCAGCACACTAGTATGACCACCTGGTCATATCATGGAAAAGACAGAACTATCACCGAAAACGACATTCAGCAACCTGCCGCTGGAAAAGCAGGAGAAAATCGTTGCCGCAGCGGTCAGTGAATTTGCCCGGCATGGCTACCGGAAGGCAAGCATTAATACCATTATCAGGGATGCGGGCATTTCCAAGGGGTCGCTCTACCAGTACTTTCATAACAAGGAAGTGCTCTTTGTTTATGTTTTTGAGCGGTTTACCCGGCTGGTGAAAAAAACGGTTGCCGCGCAGGGACGCGCAAATGCCGTGCGAGCCATGGACGGCGGAAACGCGACGGCCGCGCAGGGAACCGGGCATGACGATGATTTCTTCAGTCAGGTCGGCAGGGTGCTGCTGGCCGGTATTGCATTCATCGACCGCTATCCTGATTATTTCCAGATCTATCTCAGGGTACTGTTTGAGCAGGATGTGCCCATGCGGGAGAAGCTGCTGGCCCAGGTCCGCCTTTTTTCCAGGGAATATTTCGGGCCGCTGTGCCAGGCCGGGCAGCAGAGCGGGGCCATCCGCCGGGACATTCCGCCGGCTATGGTTATTTTTGTCCTTGACGCCACCCTTGACCGTTTTCTGCAGGGTTATGCCCAGGGTGTTCTTCACCGCGATCTTGGCCTGGCGCGGATTGACCGCGAGGTGCTGCCTGCCCGGATAAACATGATTCTGCAGGTCTTGAAAGAAGGTCTGGCAGTCGGCGGCAACCAACAGTAATCGGATAGTTTGGCAATATTGATGGATTCCTGACAACGGAAAATTTACCACGGCGAACTCAGAGTACCAGAGCCGACTGCCTGTAATAAATAGGTGCTCTGTGCTCTCTGCGTGCTCGGTGGTGAAAAAACTTTTTTACGGGTTCATCAATATTTGGGTGGTGGTCATACGCGGCAAAGTTTGCAAGGGAGCGACAATTTCATGGAATCGTATGTGGAAAAGGCAGGGCTCAATGATATCCTGCAGAAAATAAAAAGTAACGAGCGGATCAGCCGGGAAGACGGCATCAGGCTTTTTCAGTCTCCCCATCTGCTGGCGGTGGGCTATCTGGCCAATATGGTGCGGGAGCGCATCAACGGCGACAACGCCTACTTCATCTATAACCAGCATATCAACTATTCCAATATCTGCACCAATCTCTGTAAATTCTGCGCCTTCGGCAAGGCCAAGGATTCCGACAAGGCCTATGAGATGACCAGGGAGGAGGTGGCCCGCAAGGTGCGGGAGCGCATGGATGAGCCCGTCACTGAGATCCACATGGTCGGCGGCATCCATCCGGACCTGCCCTTCAGCTACTACACTGATCTTTTAAAAGAAATCAAAATGATCCGGCCGCAGGTCCATATCCAGGCCTTCACCTGCGTGGAGATCGATCATCTGGCCAGGCTTGCCGGCCAGCCGGTTGATCGGACCCTGGAAATTCTCATGGCGGCCGGGCTCGGTTCCATCCCCGGCGGCGGGGCGGAGGTTTTCAGCCCGCGGATCAGGAAACTGACCTGTGAAAACAAGCTCTCCGGCGAAGGGTGGCTGGAGGTGGCCAAGACAGCCCATCGGCTGGGGCTGAAGACCAATGCCACCATGCTCTATGGCCATATCGAAACAATCGAGGAGCGTATCGACCATCTCGACGCCCTGCGTCAGGCCCAGGATGAGACCGGCGGCTTTCTGGCCTTTATTCCCCTGGCCTTTCATCCGAAAAATACCCAGATGGCCGATCTGTCGCGCACCTCCGGCATGGATGACCTGAAAAACCTGGCCGTGGCCCGCTGCTTTCTCGATAATTTCCCCCACATCAAGGCCTACTGGGTGATGATCGGGCCGAAAATGGCCCAGGTTGCCCTGTCCTTTGGCGCCGATGATGTGGACGGCACGGTGAAGGAGGAGATCATCACCCATATGGCCGGGGCCGAGACCGAGCAGGCCATGTCCATTGATGAGCTGGTGAGGCTGATCAAGGAGGCGGGTCGCACTCCGGTGCAGCGCGGGACATTGTACGATGTGATTAAGATGTATTAGTTGGACTGGTCGGACTAATAAGACCGATTTTGCGAAACAGGGAAGAAATGGAAAAAATTATCAAGAAAGTCGAGGCAGGGCAGCGCATCAGCGCGGAAGAGGGACTGCAGCTGCTGCGTGACGGTGATCTCTATCAGCTCGGCATGCTGGCGGACACCATCCGTAAAAGGCTGCATCCCGAACCGCTGGTCACCTATGTGATCGACCGCAATATCAATTACACGGACATCTGCATCTCCGCCTGTAAATTCTGCGCCTTTTACAAGGCCCCGGAGGACGGGCGCGGCTCGGTGCTCACCTTTGACGAACTGGGCAGAAAGATTGAAGAGACCCGGCAGCTTGGCGGTACCCAGATCCTGCTCCAGGGGGGGCTTCATCCGGACAAGCCGCTGGAGTTCTACGAGGAGATGCTGCGCTTCATCAAGGGGTACGGCATTCATATTCACGGATTTTCCCCGCCCGAGGTCTGTCATTTTGCAAATCTCTCAGGCCTCAGCGTTAAAGAGGTGCTCATCCGTCTGCGCCAGGCAGGGCTGGATTCCATTCCCGGCGGCGGGGCCGAGATCCTCTCCGACCGGGTGCGGCAGGAAACCGCGCCGCGCAAGTGTTCGGCCGATGCCTGGATCGCGGTGATGGAGGAGGCCCATCATTTAGGCATGCGCACCACGGCGACCATGATGTTCGGGCATATCGAGACCCTGGCGGAGCGCATGGAACATCTGGAGCGGGTCCGCAGCCTGCAGGACCGTACCGGCGGCTTCACCGCCTTTATTCCCTGGCCCTTCCAGCCCGACAACACGGTGTTTGCCCATCTGCCCAAAACCACGGCCTTTGCCTATCTCAAGATGCTGGCCATCTCCCGCATTTATCTCGACAACATCGATAATATCCAGGCCTCTTGGGTGACCCAGGGCCCGAAAATAGCCCAGCTTTCCCTGTTCTTCGGGGCCAATGACTTCGGCAGCACCATGATTGAGGAAAACGTGGTGGCTGCCGCCGGGGTGAGCTTCAGATTGTCTGAGGAGGAGATCCGCCGCATTGTCAGCCAGGCCGGTTTTGCCCCCAGGCAGCGCACCATGGATTATACGCTGGTTGCGGGGTAAGCGCGTTCATGCTGCTTCTGCATCGAGCGCCGCTGGTGCTGCCGATTTCCGCCCCGCCCCTAAGCGATGGGGCCGTGCTCACCCAAGGCGGGACAATTGTCGAGGTCGGGCCGTATGCCCGTCTCAAGAGCAGGGGGCCGGTGGTGGACCATGAGGGGATGATGCTGTTGCCGGCCCTGATCAACTGTCATGCCCACCTGGAGCTTTCCCGGCTGGCCGATCTCGGCCAACGACCGCCCCAACAGGGTGATATGACGGGCTGGATCGCTGAACTGCTGGCCGCCCGGCAGCATGCGGCTGATGACGGAGCCGCCGCGGCCCGGCTCGCCCTGGACGCCCTGTACGAGCAGGGAGTGGGCCGGGTGGCCGATATCGGCAATCTGCCGGAGAGCGCAGAAATCGGCGCTGGTCACCAGGCAGAGGTGCATTTTTATCTGGAAATGCTCGGTTTCTCCGCTCGGTCGGCGGCCAATGCCATGACAAGGATGCAGCAGTGCCAATGGGACTGCACCAGCCATGCGCCCTACACCAATCATGCCAGTCTGCTGGTTGCGGCAAAACAGCGGGCGCGGCGCAGAAACCATATTTTCCCCATTCATGTGGCGGAATCCCGGGGGGAAATCGATTTCCTGCTGGACGGCTCCGGCCCCCTGCGCCCCTTTCTCGAGGAGCGGGGTTTCTGGGATGGCTCTTTTGTTCCGCCCGGTTGCGGGGCGGTCACCTACCTTGACCGGTTGGGCGTCCTCGACGAAAAAACCCTGTGCGTGCATTGTGTCCATGTCACGGACGAGGAAATAGCCCTGCTGGCCGCAAGGCGCGCCAAGGTGTGTCTGTGTCCGGCCAGCAACCGCTATCTGGGGGTGGGCCGGGCGCCGGTGGGAAAAATGGCGGGGGCGGGCATCGTGCTCGGCCTGGGCACGGACAGCCTGGCCAGTAATCCTCTGCTCTCCATCTGGGAGGAGATGCGCCTGGTGCGGGAGGATCATCCCCAGCTTGCCCCGAGAGCGGTGCTGGCCATGGCGACCCGGAGCGGTGCCCAATGTCTTGCCGCCCCTGACCTTGGCGAACTGGCCCCTGGCCGCAAGGCCTCGATCATCGCCGTGGAAGCACAGGGGGTATTGGCCGGCAATGCGGAAGATTTTTTGACCAGCGCAGGGAAAGACGTTCGGGTCCGCTGGATTGAGGAGGGCAGGTGAGATGAAGGCGCGTATCGGCATGGTCAATTTTATCAACACGGCGCCGCTCTATGTGATCTGGCAGCAGCGGGTGGCACGGCCCGACTGGCTGGTCACCGAGGGGGCGCCGACCACTTTGAACAGAATGCTTTTTAATAATGAGCTGGACCTGGGTTTTGTCTCCTCCCATGAATATGCGGCCCATCCCCATCTGTACCGCATCATGGAGGATATTTCCATCAGCTCCTCGGGCCCGGTGGGCAGTGTCTTCCTTTTTTCCACCGTGGCGCCGGAAAAACTTGCGGGCCGTGAGGTGCGGTTGAGCAGCCAGTCGCAGACTTCCGTGGCCCTGGTCAAGATCATTTTAGAGGAATTTTACCGGGTGCAACCCATTTACCGCACGGGAAGCCAGCCGGAAAACACTGAGGTGAGCGGAGTGCTGGCCATCGGCGATGAGGCCCTGCGGCTGAAAACCAGCGGGACTTATCCCTTCTGTCTTGATCTGGGTGAGAACTGGCTGCAGCATACCGGGCTGCCCTTTGTTTTCGCCGTCTGGGCGGTGCGCGAAGATTTTTTTGCCGCAAATCCCCGCTGCGTCAGTGAAATCCGGGCGGAGCTGCTTGCCTGCATCCGCCGGGGCAAGGAAGAACTGTATGAGGTATGCAACCGGGTGGCGCCGCGTATTCCCATGGACGTTGATTCATGTTATAGGTATCTGCGCGGCATCGAATATGATCTGAGTCCGCAGAAGATGCAGGCACTCACGCTTTTCTTTGATTTTTTGATCAAACGCGGCGAGGCGCAGCCCCAGGCCCTGCCGATAAAGGTGTGCAGGTAGTCTGGCTGGTCAGACCAGTCCGACCAGTAGGACTAATAAGACCAGTAAGACCAGTAAGACTAATAAGACCAGTAGGACTAAAACAATGCAAACTCCGGATGAAAAGAAAACATTCGTCAAGGAAAAGTTTTCTTCCATCAGTCATAAATATGATTTTCTCAATTCACTGCTCAGTTTCCAGGTCGACCGTTACTGGCGCTGGGTCACCACCAGGGAGCTGAAGATGTTTCCTGACGGGGCGGTGCTCGATCTCTGTGCCGGGACCCTGCCCCTTTCCCTGGAGCTGACCAGACAGGCTCCCGCCCGGCAGGTGATGGCCATTGATTTCTGCGAGGACATGCTGCGGGCAGGAATCAAAACCCTGCCCAAAGACAACCGGCGGCAGCGTATCTTCCCGGTCTGCGGGGACGGGGAAAAGATCCCGGCCCGGGATGCGAGCTTCTGGGGGATAACCGTGGCCTTCGGTGTCCGCAATCTCGGCCGCACCCAGGATGGCTTAAATGAGATGTACCGGGTGCTGAAACCAGGGGGCAAGCTGCTCATCCTGGAATTTTCCAGGCCGCAGAATGTCATTGTCAAACCGGTTTACCGCTTTTACCTGAACACGGTGCTGCCGAAGGTTGCCGGAGTGGTCTCCGGCGACAAGGAGGCCTATGAGTATCTGGCCAGCTCCATTGCCGGATTTTATGAGCCGGAAGAGCTGCTGGGCATGATGAAAAAGGCCGGGTTTGCCGAGGTTTCCCGCAGGCCTTTAACCTTTGGTATTGTTTCCGTGTACATAGGCGTCAAATGAAGAAGATTATTCTGGCAATAACCGGAGCCAGCGGCTCTCTCTATGCAGTGGAGTTTCTGCGGCTGGTCAGCGATCTTGATGTGGAGGTGCACGGCGTTATCTCCGGGGCCGGCGGGAAGGTTCTCGGACTCGAGGAAAAACTCGCCCCCCAGCAGCTTCCCGCCGTGCGGCACTGGTATGCCATTGACAACCTGGCCGCGCCCATGGCCAGCGGGTCGGCCCGCTATGATGCCATGGTGGTGCTGCCCTGCACCATGGGGACGCTGGCCGCCATTGCCAACGGACTGTCGATCAATCTCATCCACCGGGCCGCCGACGTAATGCTGAAAGAGAGAAAGCCCCTGGTGCTCGCCGTGCGCGAAACCCCGTTTAACCGGACTCACCTGCAGAATATGCTTGCCGCCTCGGATGCCGGGGCCATCATCTGTCCTGCTATGCCGGCCTTTTATCACCTGCCGGAAAATCTGCGGGACATGGCCCGTCATTTTGCCGGCCGGGTGGCTGCCCAGATCGGACTGCAGGTTCCGGGACTTAAAGAGTGGAGTGGTATCGATGTTTAAAAAGATCGCCATCCTGCTGGAAATGATCAAATTCGAGCATTCGGTTTTTGCCCTGCCCTTTGCCCTGATGGGGGCCTTTCTGGCCCAGGGCGGGGTGCCGCAAGGGATAGTCTTTTTCTGGGTGGTGATTGCCATGGTGGGGGCGCGGACCTGCGCCATGGGTTTTAACCGCATTGCCGATGCCCGGTTTGACCGGGAAAATCCCCGCACCGCCGACCGGGCCATTCCGGCCGGTTCGGTAGAGATGTGGGAGGCCTGGGCCATGGTTATTGTGGCTGGTCTGCTCTTTTTTTTCGCCTGCTACCAGCTCAACCCGCTCACCTTCAAACTCTCGCCCCTGGCCCTGAGCCTGACCCTTTTTTATTCCGTGACCAAGCGTTTCACCTGGCTCTGCCATGTGGTTCTCGGCATTGCCCTGGCCTTTTCACCGCTGGGCGGCTTTGTGGCGGTAAAGGGCACCCTGGCCGGGTTTCCCTGGGCACTTTCCCTGGGGGTGCTTTTCTGGGTGACCGGTTTTGATACGGTCTATGCCTGCCTGGATGCTGATTTTGACCGGCAGGCCGGGCTCTTTTCCCTGCCGGCCCGGTTCGGCCGGGCAAGGGCCTTCCGCATGGCGGTCTCTTTTCACGTGCTGGCCTTTGCCCTGTTTGTGGCGACTGGCATCACCTGCGAGCTCAATTATTTCTATTATATCGGCATCGTGTTGACTGCCGGCGCCCTTTTTTACCAGCATCTCATTGTCAATCCCAAAAACCTTTCCCGCATCAACATGTCGTTTTTCACCATGAACGGGCTGATCAGCCTGACCCTCTTTGTCGTTACCTGGCTGTCGCTGGTAACAGGTTGACAAAAATTTCAAGAAAGCCATAAATATAAGTATCAATATATCACAGCGGATTGAGCCTCCTGCAAAATGAAGGTCGTAGCGGGATCGAGAGAAAAATATTCTGGGCAAGGATGAGTTGTGAAATCGCCCGGAAGCGTAGCAGTGCTAGGGCAGGACGATTTCACCAGGATGGCCGCACAGGTTATTTTTAGCCGATCGGAGTAGATGTTCATTTTGCAAGAGGATCGATTGATACTGAAGCTGCTCATGACGGGATTTGCGGGTTTGTCCGGAATCTGACCAGATCATCGGTCCACCACTTGCCGCAACATATCAGCAGGAAAAGAACAATGCCGAAGATAAAAATTTTTAGTGAAAACCATGTCCAGCAGTACGGTTTTACCGGCGGGGAAATCGCTGCGTTGAATGCTGAATGGGAGCGAAAGGCGGCAGGGCTTGGTCTGGAAGAGCATCTTCCTGAATATTGGCAGGAAGCAAAGCGCCATGTGAGCGATAAGCTTGCCGGCCGGGTCGCCGGGAGTCCTGCGCAAAGTGAGAATAACCCGCTGGATGGAGAACCGGTTGAGCTGCCTTCTCTTGATGTCAATCTTGATGATTTCGATATCGCCGGTGAGGATGAATTGCCGGCTGTTGACCTGTCCGATGAGGAGCTTGAGGTGGAATTCCTGTCAGATGATCTGGCCGGGCTGGAACCGATTGCCGTTGATGAGCTGGAGCTTGAGGTAATACCTGCAGGGGAGACGGTTTCTTTTGGCGAGATGGCTGAGGAGCCGGTAACGGTAGAAGGGTTGACATTTGCGGAGGAAGAGGCTGCTTCAGAACTGATGATTACCCTGGAAGAAACGGCAGAGGAGGGAAAGACCTCTGAAGAGTCTGCACCAGCCGAAGAACCGGAGTTTGCGGTGGAAGAAGCTGCTCCGGAAATGGCGGTCGCTGTTGAAGAATGGGCAGCAGCGGAAGAAACTGCCGAAGGGCCTGCCGCGGCAGAAGAGTTGACCGCAGAGAAGGAAGAAGGAGTTCTGGAGCCGCCGGTTGCTGCTCAGGAAATGGCTGTGGAGGAAAAACAGGCCGAAGAGCCTGCGCCAGCCGAAGAACCGGAGTTGGAAAAGGAAGAAGCCGTTCAGGGTCAGGCGATTGCCGGCGAAGAAAGGGCTGAAGAGATAGCTGCCGAGGAAAAGATCGTGCCGGTTGCAGGGCCGGAGGATACGGCAGGGATACCGGAAACTCCCGCGGAAGAATCATTTCCCGCGGCAGCTGCCGGGGAAGAACCTGCCCCGGTTGCAGAGCAGCAAAAGGAATCGTTTTTTGGAAAAATTGTCACCCGCCTGAAAAGGATGTTCCAAACGTAAATTTCAAGTTTGCAATATCATTACCCCGATTTTCCCGCCAAGAGGCCATCGGTTTTCTGTATTGGCTTTATGGGTTTGGATTTGCTCCATTCTTGCCGCTGCAACCTGATACTGATAAGGACAAATCAGGTGAAGCTATTATTATTTTTTATGGTAGAATGAGAGCTATTCACACCACCACCAGCTTCGACTTTTCTCTTGCCGGATAGATGGATATCTCCTGTAAGCAACAGGTGCTGATTCTGTTTTATTCATCCATCGGCCTGGGAGTTTATATCCTTCGCAATGCATCTCCGACGCCTGTTACCGCTCACATACCGGGAGGGGGGCAAGCTTACTGACCGGCCGTTCAACCCCTGTGCTGGGTCGTCTCCACGGTTTCTGCAGGATGGATTGCTCTCCCCTGACGCTTAGTATCTCGCAAATTTTCAACAGAACAACATTGATCAGGCTCAGGCAGCCTAGGGAGTTGACCTGAAGAACATTCATCTCTTAATGAGGAGCGAAACCATGAGCAAAGAACAAAAAAGCATCAAGTCTGATAAAAAAAAACCCGCCATGACTCCAAAAGAAAAGAAGGCTGCGAAAAAATCCAAGAAAGAGGCGAAGAAACTTTTTGCCCATGACTAGTCCCGTCAAAGTTGGCTTAGGATAAGAAAATTGCGATCATCTGGTAAGCGGCGAATGATGGGCTGAAAGCACGTGGTATGAGTTTCGGTAAACACCCTTCGCACGGCCGGCGCTCCGCTGACTGCCCTGCATTCCAGCGAGGAGAATGTCATAGTCATCAAAAAGTTTGGATTTCCGGCATACCCACGAAATACGCCGCGTAACGGCCGGGATACCGAGTTGCTGCGTTCGGAGCTGTTCAGCCTCGATCAGCTGAAGCGGTACGCGGTAACGCTGGCCGGCCGGCATGGAATCAATCCGCGTCCGGGGCCGGACCGGTTGCTGCCGCGGCTGGCTGACAATGCCCGCGTTCTGCTGGCGGCCTATGACGTCGTGACAGCCGCAATCACGCCTGGGCAACGGATCGTACCGGCTGAGGCCTGGTTGCTCGACAATTTTTATCTTATCGAACAGCAGATCAGCCTGGCCCGGCGCCATCTGCCGCGCGGTTACAGCAGGCAGTTGCCGCAACTGGCTGACGGGCCGTCCGCCGGTTTCCCCCGCATCTATGACTTGGCGCTGGAGTTGATCTCGCACATGGACGGGCGGGTCGACAGCGACAACGCCACCCAATTCGTTGCTGCTTACCAGAGTGTTGAACCATTAAAACTGGGCGAATTATGGGCATTCCCGATCATGCTGCAGTTGGCGCTGCTGGAAAACCTTCGCCGGGTCGGGTTGCGTATCGCCCGCCGGCGCGAGGAGTTGAACGCGGCCATCACCTGGGCGGACCGCATGCTCGCCACGGCCGAAAGAGAACCGAAACAGCTTATCCAGCTGCTCGCCGAGTTTGCCAATGCCGATGTGCCGCTGACCGCGCCGTTTGTTGAGGAGTTTTACGCCAGACTGCAGGCCCAGGGGCCGGCCATGGCCTTCGTGCAAACCTGGGTAGAGCAGAAACTGCTCGAACAGGGGGTGACCGCAACCAAGTTGTCGGCGGCGGCCGGCCGAACGGCCGCGGCCAACCAGATCTCCATCGCCAACAGTATCGGCAGTCTGCGTTTCATCGACGCCATGGACTGGAGGAATTACGTCGAATCGCTCAGTGTCGTCGAACAGACATTGCGTGAAGACCCGGCGGGGATGCACGCGGCCCAGGATTTCGCCACCCGCGACCGCTACCGCCACGTTATTGAAGACGTGGCCCGCGGTTGTGCGCCCGGTTCGGGCAGCGAGCCCGCCGTGGCGCGCCAGGCCATTGCCCTGGCGCGGGCGGCCGCGGAGCGCGCAGGTGCCGGCGACCGCACCGCCCATGTCGGATACTACCTGATTGATCACGGCCGGCCGTTGCTGGAGCAGGCGGTCGGCTGCCGTTTATCATGGAAATCGCGGGTCGGCCGTGCGTGCCGCCGTTGCCGTCTGGCCCTTTACCTCGGGCCGATTTTTTTGCTCACCCTCCTCGCAACATCGCTTGCGCTTTTTTCTTGCAGCGACTTCGCGCCGGATGGCTGGCAATTCAGCTTTTTTGCCATCACCGGCCTCCTCAGCGCCTCGGCGCTGGCCGTGCCGCTGGTGAACCTGCTGGTCACCCTCCTCCTGCCGCCCCGCGCCTTGCCGCGGCTGGATTTTTCGCAAGGCATTCCAGCCGTGCACCGCACCATGGTGATTGTCCCCACCCTGCTGGGCGGGCCGCAGGAGATCGATGATCTTCTCGAAGCCCTGGAGATCCGCTATCTCGGCAATCGTGATCCCCAGCTGTTCTTTGCCTTGCTGACGGATTTCCGTGACGCGGCCGAACGCACCCTGCCGGACGATGAGGCATTGCTCGCCTATGCCCGGTCAGCCGTGCAAACGCTCAACGAGACCTATGGCGAGGACCGGCCCTGCATCTTCTATCTCTTTCATCGGCCACGGGTCTGGAACGCCATAGAACGGGTGTGGATGGGATATGAACGCAAGCGCGGCAAACTGGAGCAGTTCAATGCCTTGCTGCGGGGAGGGGAGCGCAGCGCATTTTCGGACATTGTCGGTGATCCGTCCATCCTCGCTTCGATCAAGTACGTCATCACGCTCGATACCGACACGCAACTGCCACGTGATTCGGCCCGCACCCTCATAGGCAACATTGCTCATCCTCTGAATCGGCCGGTGTACGATGCCGGCAAGGGACGCATTGTCGAAGGCTACGCCATCCTGCAGCCACGGGCTTCGATCAGCCTGACCAGCGCGGGCCGCTCCCGGTTTACGAAACTGTTCGCCGGTGATGCCGGCATTGATCCCTATACCCGCGAGGTGTCGGATGTCTACCAGGATATCTTCGGGGAAGGGTCGTTCATCGGCAAGGGCATCTACGATGTGGACGCCTTTCGGCAGGCGCTCGATGGACGTTTCCCCGAGAATCTCATTCTCAGTCACGATCTTCTTGAAAGCGGCTATGCCCGTTCGGCGCTGGTGACCGATGTTGATTTCATTGAAGAACATCCGGTCAGTTACGCCATGGAGGCCAGCCGGCGACACCGGTGGATACGCGGGGACTGGCAGCTGGCCGGCTGGCTGCTCCCGCGCGTGCCCGGCCCAGCCGGAGCAAACGGCGCGACGGCGACGCGGCAAGCGAACCCGCTCTCAGCTTTGGCGATGTGGAAAATTTTCGATAATCTTCGGCGCAGCCTCGTGCCGCCGTCGCTTTTTGCCTTGCTGGCAGGGGGGTGGCTGTTTGGTTTTGGGTCGGCGTGGGTCCCGATCCTGCTGGTGGCGGGGGTGATTTTCCTGCCCACCTTGCTGGGAGCCGCCATCGAATTCATCCGCAAGCCTGATGAACGGCTTTGGCCGGTACACCTGTCCCTGACAGGCAAATCCGCGGGCCGCCCACTGGCGCTCGCTTTGCTGACCTTGGTCCTGTTGCCCTACGACACGTTGATCTGTCTGGATGCGATTCTGCGTTCGGGGCTGCGGATGCTGTTCACCCGGCGCGGCTTGTTGCTCTGGCAACTGCCATCCTATGTACACCGCAACGCGCGCCGCACCCTGGCCGATTTTTTCAGGGAGATGTGGATCGCGCCTGTGCTGGCGGTGGTGCTGGGCTTGTCTTTTGCCTGGGCATTGGTGGGCAGCCGGTCAACGGAGCTGCTCTTTTCGGCGCCCATTCTGTTGCTCTGGCTGGTGTCGCCGGTCGTCGCCTGGTGGATCAGCATGCCGTTCGTGTCCCCGGCGCCGGACTTGGCCATTGATCAACGGGCGTTTCTGCGGGCGTCGGCCCGGCGCACGTGGCGCTTTTTCGCAGTGTTCGTCGGGCCGCGGGACAACTGGCTGCCGCCGGATAACTTTCAGGAATATCCGGCGCCGGCCATCGCCTCACGTACTTCACCCACGAACATCGGCATGTCCCTGCTGGCGAACCTGGCTGCGTGTGATTTCGGTTACATTTCCGCCGGAGAATTCCTGAATCGCACCGCCAGCACCCTGGCTACGATGGAAAAGCTGGAACGCTACCGCGGCCATTTTTACAACTGGTACGATACCCGCACCCTGCAACCGCTTCGTCCCCAATACGTCTCTTCGGTGGACAGCGGCAACCTGGCCGGCTGCCTGCTCACCCTGAAAGCGGGACTGAGCGAGTTGAAAGATCAGCCGGTGCTGTCACCAAACGCCTGGCAGGGATTGCAGGTTACCCTGCAGGTGCTGGCCGGGCACCTCACCCCGGCAACAGTTGAGGATCTTGCCGGGAAAGTCAGGCTGCTGCTGGACACACTCCAGCCACTCACGGCAAGCGGGCAGCCACAGTCACTGGCTGCCGCCGATATCGTGCTTGATGAAATGCACCGTTTGGGCGGCGAGCTGGTTGCCCGGTTGCCGGCGGATATTGATCTCGATGGCGAACTGTATTACTGGACCCAGGCATTTGACCGGCAATTGCGCGGACTTCGAGATGATTTGCGATTGCTGACGCCGCAGCCGCATCTTGTCGGCAACATCCCGACCCTGGCGGAATTGGCCGGCGCGAGCGCAGCCGCAACAGACCCGGCACGAGGATCAGCTGATACGGGCGCGGTGGAACGGCTTAGAATTATCGACAAGCTGATGGAACGTTGCCGGGAACTTGCGGTGATGGATTTTGAATTTCTCTACGATACCTCCCGGGGTTTGCTGGCCATAGGTTACGACGCGGGCGAACGGCGTCGCGATCCGTCCTGCTATGACCTGCTGGCCTCGGAAGCGCGCCTGGCCAGTTTCCTGCTCATCGCGCAGGGTCAGGTGCCGCAGAAGCATTGGTTCGCCCTCGGCCGCCTGCTGACAAGTCATGGCGGCGACGTGAGCTTGATCTCGTGGAGCGGTTCGATGTTCGAGTACCTTATGCCGCAGCTGATCATGCCGAGTTACGAAAACACCTTGCTGGAGCAGACCTGCAAGGCCGCGGTGTCGCGCCAGATCGAATACGGCCGGCAACGCGCCGTGCCCTGGGGCATTTCCGAGTCCTGTTATAACGCCACCGATGCCACCCTGGTCTATCAATATCGGGCCTTCGGCGTGCCCGGCCTCGGCCTGAAGCGCGGGTTGGGAGATGACCTGGTCATTGCTCCCTATGCCAGCGCCCTGGCGCTGACGGTGATGCCGCTGGAGGCGTGCCGCAACCTGCAGGTGCAGGCCGCCAATGGTTTCCTCGGCGCCTACGGGTTCTATGAGGCCATCGATTATACGCCGTCTCGTCTGCCGCGGGGGAAGAATCACGCCATCGTGCATACCTTCATGGCGCATCATCAAGGCATGAGCCTGCTGGCCTTTGCGCATCTATTGCTCAACCGGCCGATGCAGCGCCGGTTCATGTCCGACCCCCTGGCCCGGGCCACGGAATTGCTGCTGCAGGAGCGGGTGCCGAAGAAGGGGGCGACGTTGCGGCCGCACGCTGCTGAAGTGAGCGCCGCCGCGCATCCCCCGGCCGCGGAAGCAGGCGCGATCATGCGCGTCTTTACCGACCCGAACACGCCGGCGCCTGAAGTTCATCTGCTGTCCAACGGCAGGTACCATGTCATGGCGACCAATGGTGGTGGAGGATACAGCCGCCGCCGCGACCTGGCCGTCACCCGGTGGCGCGAGGACGTTACCGCCGATTGCTGGGGCACCTTCATTTACTTGCGCGACCTGGACACGGGACGTTATTGGTCAGCCGCCTATCAACCGACACTGCGCAAGGCCGATCATTATGAGTCGATCTTCGTGCAGGCGCGCGCCGAATACCGGCGACGGGATCAGGCCATCGAAGCGCACACCGAGATCAGCGTTTCCCCTGAAGACGACGTCGAGATCCGCCGTGTCACCCTTGCCAACCTGTCATCCCGTACCCGGCATATCGAGGTGACGAGTTACGCGGAGGTCGTGTTGGCCCCGCTCAATGCCGACCTGGCCCACCGCTCTTTCAGCAACCTGTTCGTGCAGACCGAAATCCTGCCCGACCGGCAGGCGATCCTCTGCACCCGGCGGCGCCGCACCCCGGATGAGCAGGCGGTGTGGATGTTTCACCTGTTGGCCGCGCCCGGCGTGGTTGCCGGCGACCCGTCCTACGAGACTGACCGCGTCAAATTCATCGGCCGGGGCCGAACACCGGCCAACCCGGTGGCGCTGGATAACGGTGACAGCCCCTCGCTCTTGTCGAACAGCGATGGTTCGGTGCTCGATCCCATCGTGGCGATCCGCCGTACCATCATCTTGGCACCTGACGAATCAGCGACTGTGCAGATCATCTCCGGGGTGGCGGACACCCGCGAGACGGCTTTGGCTTTGCTTGACAAATATTGTGACCGGCACTTCGTCGAGCGCGCCTTTGAAATGGCCTGGTTCCAAAGCCAGGAGGTCCTGCGCCACCTGGGGGCAACCGAAGCCGATGCCCAGGTCTATGGCCGCCTGGCCAACTCCGTCATTTTCGGCAATGGTTTGCGCCGCGCCGCGCCCGGCATCATCAGCCGCAACCGGCTCGGCCAGGCCGGTCTCTGGCGCTTTGCCGTGTCAGGCGATCTGCCGGTCGTCCTGCTTCGCATCGGCGACCTCAATCGCATCGACCTGGTAAAACAGGTGCTGCAGGCCCATGCCTATTGGCGGATGAAAGGCCTGACCGTGGACCTGGTGATTATCAACGAGGATTTTTCGGGCTACCGGGCGGTTCTGCACGATCAGATCATGGGACTGATCAACGCCGGGCCTGAAGCGCATATTATCGACAAACCGGGCGGCGTCTTCGTTCGGCGCGCCGAAGAGCTTACCGAGGAAGACCGGGTTCTGTTCCAGACCGTGGCCCGCGTCGTGATCACCGATACCGTCGAGACCCTGGGCGAGCAGGTGGAACGCCGGATATCGGCGGAGCCTGTGTCCGACCGGTTCAAGCCATTGCGGAAATCACCGGCAGCTGAAGCGGTCCATCCGCTGCCGGCGCGCGACCGTATTTTCTGCAACGGCCTGGGGGGCTTCACCCCCGACGGGCACGAGTATGTCGTCACCCTGGAGCCCGGCCAGACCACCCCGGCGCCGTGGGTCAATGTCATCGCCGGCCCGTACATCGGCACGGTGGTCAGCGAGAGCGGCAGCGCCTATACCTGGGTGGGAAACGCCCACGAGTTCCGGCTGACCACCTGGCACAACGACCCGCTCTGCGACAGCAGCGGCGAGGCGTTCTATATCCGCGACGAGGAAACGGGGTCGTTCTGGTCGCCCACGCCGCTGCCCGCCCGCGGCCGCTCCGGCTATGTGTGCCGCCACGGGTTCGGCTACAGCGTGTTCGAGCATTACGAAGCCGGCATATCCTCTGAACTGTTCACCTATGTTGCCATGGACGCACCAGTGAAATTCGCGGTGATCAAACTGCGCAACCATTCGGGGCGGCCGCGGCAACTGTCTTTGACCGGCTATTGGGAGCTGGTGCTCGGTGAGTGGCGGCACGCCAATCTGATGCACATCATTACCGAAACGGACCTGCACAGCGGCGCGCTGTTTGCCCGCAATGCTTACTGCCGGGAATGCGCCAACCGGGTCGTCTTTGCCCAGATCAGCGAGCTTGAGCAAACGATGACCGGAAACCGTACGGAGTTCATTGGCCGCAACGGAACGCTGGCCGGCCCGGCCGCCATGCGCCGCAAGCGTTTGTCCGGCAGGACCGGTGCGGGCCTTGATCCGTGCGCTGCCATCCAGAGCCGGATCGACCTGGCCGACGGGCAGGAGCGCGAGATCGTCTTCATCTTCGGCGCGGCCCGCGACGCCGACGAAGCCCGGCATTTCATCCAGCGCTTCGGCGGTCCGGTCGGGGCGCGCCAGGCCTTGGAAGCGGTGTGGGAACACTGGAACCGCACCTTGGGCGCGGTGCACGTGGAGACGCCGGATCCGGCCCTGGACGTGCTGGCCAACGGCTGGCTGGTCTATCAGACCCTGTCGTGCAGGCTCTGGGGCCGCAGCGGCTATTATCAGTCCGGCGGGGCCTACGGTTTCCGCGATCAATTACAGGACACCATGGCGCTGCTCCATGCCGCGCCGTGGCTTGCCCGCGAACAGCTGATCCGCAGCGCCGAGCGCCAGTTCCGGCAGGGCGACGTGCAACACTGGTGGCATCCTCCCAACGGCCAGGGTGTACGCACCCATTTCTCCGATGACTATCTGTGGCTGCCCTATGCCGCCTGCCGTTATGTGCTGGTGACCGGGGATACGGGAGTGCTCGACGAGTCGGTACCTTTCCTGGAGGGCCGCGAATTGAATCCCGAAGAGGAGGCCTACTACGACCAGCCGCAACGTTCGTCCGAATCGGCCAGCCTCTATGAACATTGCGTGCGTTCCATCAAACACGGTTTGCGCTTTGGCGTCCATCAACTGCCGCTGATGGGCTGCGGGGACTGGAACGACGGCATGAATCTCGTCGGCCGTGACGGCAAGGGGGAGAGTGTCTGGCTGGGGTGGTTCCTCTACGAGAACCTGCAGCTGTTTGCCGAGCTGGCCCGCGGCAAAGACGACGGGGCCTTTGCCGAGGTCTGCGCCGAACAGGCCGCGCAGCTGCGCAACAACATTGAAGCCAATGCCTGGGACGGGGGTTGGTATCGGCGGGCCTATTTCGATGATGGCACCCCCCTGGGCTCGGCCGCCAATGAAGAATGCCAGATCGATTCGATCAGCCAGAGCTGGGCGGTCATTTCCGGTGGCGGCGAGGCCCAGCGGGCCCGCATGGCGATGGCGGCGGTGGACAAACGTTTGGTGCGTCGCGATGCCCGGTTAATCCAGCTGCTCGACCCGCCCTTTGATACATCAGACCTTGAGCCCGGTTATATCAAGGGCTACGTGCCCGGCGTCCGCGAGAACGGCGGCCAATATACCCATGCCGCGATTTGGGCCACCACGGCATTTGCCATGCTGGGGGACCGGGAACGGGCCTGGGAATTGTTCGCCATGCTCAACCCCGTCAATCATGGCAGTCAAGCGGATGCGATCGAACGCTACAAGGTCGAGCCGTACGTCATGTGCGCCGATATTTACGGTGCTTCACCGCATACCGGCCGGGGCGGTTGGACCTGGTATACCGGAGCGGCGGGCTGGATGTACCGGCTGATTGTGGAAACACTCCTGGGCCTGCAACTGGAAAAGGACCATCTGCGCATTGCCCCGTGTATCCCGGCCCATTGGCAGTCATACAAAATCCACTACCGCTATCGCGAGACCTTCTACCACATCACCGTCAGGCGCGAGGGTGAACAATATGAGCAGGTGATCCGGGTGACGGTGGACGGTGAGGTGGTCAATGGCGTCGGCGCGGATGGCACAGGGCGGTCCCAGGGCATAATCCCCCTGAAGGACGACCATAGGGAGCACCACGTCGAGGTGGCCATGGGTTAATAAACGATCTGCGAGCCGGGAGGCGGGTGAAATTATTTCAACTTTCTGACTTGGTTTATTTTGTCGGAATAACTGTATTTTTTGTGACATCGCTGCTGCTCTGATCTCCGTCATGTGAATGCAGAAGACAGGAGACAGAATTCAGAATGATTGATTTTATTACGTTTTATTCTGGCTCCTGACTCCTGGTTTCTGAATTCTCAGGGAACAGGCTTCGGGCAACCTGGGAATATCTATCTAATTTCAACATGTTACCACAACTCAGAAAGTTGAAGTAATATAAACACAACGACAAACCGGGGCTTGTGACCATTGCCGGCCATGACGGAGATGATCTTGCCCAAGGAACAATAAAAAGTATTTTCAAACAGGCGGGGATAGAAAAATGAAATTCACGATAATCGTTGAACAGGCGGAAGGGAATTTTTCTGCATACTCTCCAGATTTGCCCGGTTGTATTGCATGAACATTCATATTTCACCCTCTCAGGAAGTCTTCAGTTTCTGTCTTTGATGGATAGTTAATATTGCCGAGAGATATCATAGACAATATTATCACGCTTCTGCTTATCATTCCTGATAATGATATTAGGTTCGAAATTAGTAAAATATACTATATTCCGTTGTCAAGAATGTTAGGTTGGAGTAAATCAAAAAATTAATAACTTGTTTTGCAAACGCAACTCATCTAATGGAAATCGGGTAGGTGTAATTCATGTCTCTCCAAAATTGGCAATTCGTTTTCCAAATTATTGTTTTTGTGGGTGCAGTAATCGCTGCTATCGGCGGTATTGGGTCGAATTATTTTGGAAAGAAAATTATTGAGTCCAATGAAAGGAATGCACTTGAACGAGAAGAGGCATTAAAACATGAAAGAGATGAGGCGCTTGCGGAGTTAAAAAAAGCTATTAGCCAAATACCTTCTCAGCAATCCATGCAAGAAACACGGAAAAGGCTCAACGAAATGAGAGAAAAGGCAAGGTCATCTGCGCAGAGAAAAGCCGTGACAGGAAGGCCATAATATTTAACAAAATTGCGCAACCAAAAGGGTCAGCTATGAAACGCTTTCTTGTTTGTATAGCCAGCATTGCCTTTCTTGTCGGTGCAGTAGTTGCTTTTAATATATGGTTCCATGCAATATACGGCTCTCCGAGCATTCCCAAGCTCCAAGACCGATGGTGGGCAGGGTACTATGACACCAAAATCTTAGGGCGCCAATGGTGTTTGGTTCGGTTTGAGAAGATACCATCTGGTGGTCTCCAGATGGCACTGCTGTCCATGAGCGGTCCTGGGGACATTTTCCAAGTCACCCGAAATTCCTCAAGTGAGGATTTCGTACATCTTGAGTTTACTAACCCGAATAGCGACCTTCGAATAGAAGGCAAGCAGCTCTATCTTGGCAAGAGATACTACTTGGGCAGACTCTTCGCCGGTCGGTTCCACGACTTTTGGAAAATGAATGATGATATTGCCATACGCGGCACAGTTACCTCATGGTCTCCTCCGAACGAGTTTGCTATCGAACCAATAGAAGAGAAAAGAGCTCAACAATTCTGGAGGCAATTCGTCAGACCCGAAGAAGGCGAGCCAGACCCAACTGGAGTCCTCCAGGATCTAGGGTGGAAAAAACAACGTAGATCGCAGTAATCTCATGGCATACACCAATAAGATACGATAGCTGAAATGAAAGTAGATAAGGAATTGACCATAAACTTTTTTAGATCAAAAGGTATTGATGCCAAACACTTTCCCAAACGAAAGGAAGGAAAGAAACCGGATTTTGAACTTTACTCTGAGAATACTCTTTTCGCATTCTGCGAACTGAAATCAATTGTTGACTACGACTTCTACGGTTTGCGCCATGACCCGACATACAATAAAATTCAAAATAAAATTCATGAGGCATCGAAGCAGTTAAAAGCAGCGAATCCTGATCACTCGATTCCGAACATCATTTTCTTTTTGAATCATACTGACAAAGTTGGCCGGGCAGACCTATGGCAAGTCCTTACTGGCCAACTAATGCCGCCGAATCACCCTTCTGAAATAGTCGATCTCACCTACTTGAAGAGACTATGGGATAAAGGCGATCTTGTGCTTATCGACTACATCATTTGGGTTGATACCTGCAAGCCAATCATATCGTATGTAATCAACAAGGATTCGGAATTTTCCGCCGTGTTGAAAAAGAACATAAGTTCAGTCGCTTTTGAAAAGACTGATATCAATTGCATCTAACAAACGGCCACATAGGTTCGCTGGGAAATCCAGCATCATGTGGACTTTAGCGGTATGATTTTTTGGATATGAGTTCAGTTTTCTATTTTTTTGAATGCCTTATAGAATACTAAAAGGATGGAATCAAAATGGATGCAAAAAGCCCAATTGAGTTTAATAAGCGCATTAATCCTAAATACTATAATTGGTTACTTTATTCCGTTGCTGGATCATTCCTTTTATTTGGAGGCTTCATTTATGCAAAGGGAGGGACTATTTCGCTAACGACAGTATTGCTGGTTTATTGGGCAACGGGTTTTATCAACGTTGTTTTTTGGTCAGCAGTTGCATCAGCAATTGCCAGAATTTTAAAAAAGAATTGGAAAAATGCTTTTTTAGGGACCTCGGCTATTATGCTTTTTATTCAAGCCTGCATAACTATTGCAGCTATTTCGAAATAGAGAAAATTCTGTGGTCAGGATATTTCTTAATTCCAACCAAAAAATGCTGCGGACAGGACGCAAATTTTATCGTTCCACCCTTGAGATATCCACTTCGAACATCTGAAAAAGTCGAATTTACCTCAGCAAAAGCTTACTACTGTTGGGGTCAACATACCGCAGCCAGCAAATTCTTGATCTGTGGAATCGGTGAAAGGTCAGGAAAAATGTTAATTTGCAGCTTTGCGAAAAAGCTTTAGGTTGCTGATGCACATTTCCTTGTCTTGGGAATCGATGTTTGCCGTCCGCGATAGGCAGGAATTATTTTTTATCTGGATTCTGCTCCATCGGTTATGATGTATTGGAACTATGTTGACATTGGAAGACAACAGTCAACGTCCTAATACCTATATCATTTTTCTGTATAACTCCCAACTCGGAATAGTATGCAGATCAGCAGAATTACTGGTATGCTTTTAAAGCATATGTCTAGTGACTGAGCCGAATTACTAATAAAAGCCCGCCTTGAAGATTTGAAGATGACGGAATCTCTAATTCTCAAGCACCCTGAAATCGTTCAGATACTTAGGGGCATAGCAATAACCCGCAAATGCTTCAGGAGTTTTTACTCTGACCCCAAATATCATCGCATAAATTCGCCGAGCTCAATGGCGATGCGCATCTCAGCAAACTGACGCTAACGAAACTGCCAAGGACTCAATTAAAGAAGAATCCAAATGCCCACATCCTTTGAAACACATATTGAAAATCTGAGTATCGCGCTGTTTGAACTTAATCCCACGGGTAATAGAGGTTTCGAGGGTCTAATAGCTGTCGCGCTTGATGAAATCACCGGAATTCCCTTCCGGCTGGCCAGCAGCGGCTATCAGCGCGGGGTTGACGGTACAGCCGCGTTTGAAGGTGCGGTCGCGTTTGAGGGTAAGCTCTACAAGAACGACCTGCCGAGAATAGACGTTCTCTCGAAAATCCCCGACCTCGTCCGCCACAACGATCACGCGGACCTTGTCTGGGTTCTGGGCGCCACTTGCACAGTGCCGGCCCAGCTTGCGGACGATCTGCGCGCAGACGGCACCAAAGAAGGCGTCAGCGTGCTTGTTCTCGATTGGACGCCGTCTGATTTTCCTCGTCTGGCTGTAGCCCTAGCTATGGGTGGTGACAAAGTTGAAAGCTTTCTGAAAGCCAACCTCAGATCTGCCGACGCCCACCAAAAGGCAGTAAAAGCCCTAGCTGCCATTCATGACGATACGGCATTCCCCCGTCACGAACAAGCAATTCATGAGGAGCTAGATGCGCCTAGTATTGCCACGGCCATGGCCGAGAAGGCCAATATCAAATGGTTCGAGGAGACACTTTCGAACAAAGCCTTAGCGCGCAGCGAACTCGGCCAGCCTCTTGCACCCAACGACGCGGCTGTCACGGTTTTGGCCCGCGATGATCTCGTCAGTATCCTGAGCCCCTATTTCACAGATAATTCGGGTGAGGACGTAATCTGTGTGCATGGTGAGGAAGGCTGCGGTAAATCATGGATTGTCATCCAGTCATGGCTGGCACAACCCGACAAACCCCTTTTGGTGTTTGCAGCGCCGGATGATTTCGCGCAAGCGGTCACACAGGACGATATAGAAACGCGGCTGATCGCAAAGCTAATCGCCCAGAGCGGCGACGTAGAAAGTAAAGAGAGTTTAGTTCGCTGGCGGCGCCGGCTAAGAGCCTGGCAGGATTCGGAAAATCCGTCGCGGCCACGCTTAATTCTGGTCATTGACGGGATAAATCAGCGTCCCGACCTGGTATGGGGCAGAATAATCGACAATGTGGCCACATATGCGAACCGGCGCGGAGGCCGTGTCATAATTAGCTCGCGCACGCATTATTTCTTTACGCGTGTCAAAAAAACGCTAAAGTTTCAAGTCAAAGAAGTCATGGTTCCCAAATGGAGCGCGGCCGAGAGGGACGCGATACTCAAGCGTCACAATGTCCCTTTAAACAAGCTAAATCCGTCGATTGCAGAGTTCCTGAAAAATCCACGCATTTTGTCAATCGCGCTTGAAGTTTTTGGCAATGACGTCGCGGCATTTGAGGAGCTGAGCATCAACCGTCTTCTCTTCGAGCACATCATGGCGGGAGTCAAAGAGGATTTTGGGGAACATCCTGCCGATTTCATGGCCCATCTGCGAAAGCAAGCAAAGGAGCTATCCGATCGCGTAACCGCCCAGGTGAGAGACGATCTGCGTATTTTTGAATCCGAAGTCCCAGCCGTTGCCGAAGGGCGCTTCTATCGTCCGGTTCTCGGAGAACCACGAAAATACGAACTCAGAGACGAAGGGCTGATACTTGCCCTTGGGCTCAGCATCATCGAAAATCTGCGTAAAGCTGGGCGCAATGATCGCAGCCTCGATGATGCTCTCAAAGAGGTTCTTGAGCCGATCGAAGCGCTGGACAAAACGGCAGAAGCCGTGACAGCGGCGATCACAGTATGTGCGGCTGACGATGACGAATATTCGCCGGCGATCGCCCGCGCTCTTATTAAGGGATTTGTCGAGCTTCAGAACCCACCCTCAGATTCGCTCGCCGCCCTGGTCCGCTTCACCAGAGAAAGGCCGCTTGCGCTTGCCGAAGCGGCACGCGACCTCAGCCTGCAGGGCGGGCACCAGCCGAACTTTGGCTTGATACAGGCCTCGCTTGTTGAGGCGGCGAAATCGAGTGTCGTCTGGTGCTCGATCGCAGAGGAAGTCGCGCGATGGCTTCGCGCATACTCGCTTTCACCGGAACGCCGGATGCACCATCAAGCTCGCCAAAATCCCCAAGACAAAGTTGAGCAGGAGCGCGCAAAGCTGCAATCGGAGATCGACGCCAAAGTTACCGCGCTCTCATCTGGCGAAAAGACGCGACAGGACCGGCTCACAAAAACGGAGGGCAACCTGGACGCGCTATCGCGGCTTTCATTTCTTTTACTAGCAGGCAAAGAACTTGAACCGTTTTCGGATGCGCTTGCAGACTGGAGTTTTGCAAATGCGATCAATAGTTCTTTTCAGGTGCCAACCAAGGATTTTCTTGCGCTCATTGGTCTGAACCGCCGGGATTGGCAAAAGACGCGCAGTGCGCTGTTGAGGGCCTGCGAGGACCTATCCGATGATACGGTGTCAAAAACAGGGAAGTGGGCGCGGCTCAGGGTGTTATGTGCAACTGGCGACCCAGAGGACGATCGGCGCGCAAGCATTCTCTATGAAGAACTGACCAAAGATCGTCAGTTGCCGCCAAGCCTGTTCAATTCGGAAGAAAAGATCGAACCCTGCGATCCGTCCGCAACGGCGCCAGCCGACATAGATGAGAAAGTTCGTCGCTATCAGAGCCTTGATGCAAGCAGCCTACGGCAGGGCATGGGGCAAACGACGACGCAGGATTACGCTTTTGTCAACGACCGGCCGGACATTGCCCGTTTCGCGCTAGAGTCTGCTGTCCGGAAGCATCGTGAGTTTGCAGAGGATGTTATAACGCGCATCGGCATGCCACTCCGGCAAGGACTGCTTGAGTTGCGCGAACACGGTGCACTCGTCACCGAAGATCAGGCGCGCGCACTGATCGCAAAATGGAATGACGCGCAGGCGGCTGGCGATGCTCAAGGACTAGGTGAGAATGAGGGCCTCATGGTACAGTATGAGCTTCTCATTGCTTTCCCGTTTCTGGATGCCACTGGCCAAATCGAGATTCTTCTGGCGACGGTTGAGGACCGCCCACTCCTGCTCGAACTCATTAACGAAACCAAGCCGCCCGATGCGCAGACCCTGGACCAGTTCGCGAAAGAGGCTGTTTCCTCCGGCGCCGAATACAAGCAGCATCTGCTGCTTGAAATTGCGGCCGCAACCGGCGCGGAACTCACAAACAAAATATGCGCGCTGGCTTGTGCTTCTATGTCCTCGCCGGCGGAGCGACTTCGCAGCAGCGCTCTTGGCCTTGCTGCTCGCTCTGGTCATTCTGATCTTTTGAAAGCGGTCGCGGAAAGCGATTGGGCTAGCGACCCTTTGGAAGACAAGGATAGTTTCGAGAGTTGGTATGGCTCCCTTGCTTTGCTGAAGGCGGCACAAGCAGGGTTGATCGACGAAAGTACAGCCCTTGACCGAATTTCACCGCGTCTCTACGGGCGTGCGGCAGTCATGCTCCATGGCCCGGCGGTACTGGAAGTCGCTCGCCGTATCGACGCTTCGATTCGCCGCGTAGCGGGCCTGCCCGATGATTTTGTCGCCCCGGAAATCGAGCTGGAGGGAGAGAATGCCGCTTCCGATGAGCCGACACTTTTTTCAGTTTCGGAACGTGAGCCGCCGTCGGCCAACATCGGCGACTTTTTCAAACGGCTTTCGGAAAGCAACGAGGAATTCCACGAGCGGCAAAAGCGCAATTATGACGCGTTCATCGCTTTCAGAGAAAAGCTGACGACCGTAAAGGCACACATCATTCTCGACCATCTTACGCGTGCGGAGTTCGCGGTGGTGGTTGCTGCCGATCCGACAATTCGGAACAATTGGTACGATCTCTTCATGGAACTCAGTGACAGCAAGCTCCCGGCCGTTCACAATTTCATTCTGCTTCTGGCCTGTGCAATTGCGGATACCGATCCTGAGAAGAGCGCAGCGTTGCTTGAGAGAACAGCCAGAAGCCGCCCGCTGGTACACTTCACGTTCGGCAAAAGTGGTGTCGACCTCGGATCAATAAGCGCCTGGATGGGCAACAGTGCGCCAGCGCTCGACGCACTGCGCCGGAGACGGCTTGACAACGCCTCCACCGATCAGGCTATCGCGGTCGAAGTGTTCTCCGCATTGAAATGCGGTCAGGAGAGCTTTCTCGAAGCTTATGTCGATGAACAGCTATCCTGTTCCGCGCCTGCTGAAATTGCGCGCGGGATCATGGTTGCAGGTTTTTGCGATCATAGTCCGCGCAACGATCGGATATTGGAAAAGTACAGTGACACAGCTGGCCTGCCCGGCAAAGCATACGCAGCGGCGATTGTCGCCTATCGGTGCAATGGTTGGGCACGCCATTGGTTTAAAGTCATGTGCGAAACGAACAATCCAATCACGTTCTGGCAAGCCGGGGTTTTGTTCGTGCAATGCGTCGATGGTCGGTTTTCAATCTGGAGAGATGAATATGCGAAGACCGGCGGCCTGATCGTTACCTTCGGCAACAGCCTGAATAACCCGCTGAAAAGGCGCCACGAAAATCTCGGAAGGGAGCGCGAGAAGAAACTCTTCGGGCAAGATGCTCCGGAGCAAGTTTTTGTCCAACAAACTTGATGACTGATAATTGTGGTCAATTTGTGAACAGGAGTAAATGCGCTTCAATAATCACATGCAGCCGACCAAAGATAATTCCATATTCTCTGATCGGTAATTCAAAGGAGTTATCTTGGTTAACATTGCCAGGCTGAATATCGACAAGATTGCAATTTACTCCACATTAATGTGTCTACTATTATGTTGCGAGTTGACCTATCTAATTGAAATAAAAAGATTTTCTTGATGCACTATCGATAGTAGCATTTTTCTTTTTATTTCAGGGTGTTTTGCTGTCTTTAGAAGTTATTCTCCTTTTTCATGCA
>Ga0209164_1000280_pt1 | contig 143032 bp, 116 predicted proteins | sample MTBNYHSulfiMetaG_FD_187458 | JGI IMG/M metagenome (GOLD analysis project Ga0209164, IMG submission 187458) | Enrichment culture microbial communities from rom New York Harbor, USA that are MTBE-degrading - MTBE-NYH (New York Harbor Sulfidogenic)... | ecosystem: Environmental > Aquatic > Marine... | reverse complement strand
CCCGGGCTGCCTGCAACAAACCGTCTCGGCTTGCTTCAGGATGCACCACTTCTAAACTGGGGTTTCGCATGAACATATGCTTGCATAAAACCCGTTATTTGTCAATTTATTTATTGCGTTTGTATTAGTAAGGTACACCTGACGGCAATATGATCGGAAGAAACTGCTGGTGCAGTTCAAATAGTATAGCTGCCATTAGGGGTTATTCAATAATGGATTCACGCCGAAAGTCAATATTTTCTTTTTTCAAATCCCGATTTCAGCCCATCTGCACCCTTTAGCGGCAGCCGCGCTTTTTACAGGAATACGCAAATAAAAAAATCAACATAAAAAAATCAAGCGGTTGAAAAATTCCGGCGTTTAGAGTAACCTTCCGGAAAAATCCGCACATGCTCAAAAATTCGGATGGATCAACATTCTACCTGTTGGACATAATTATGAAATTCGATAAATTGATCGCCGGCGGCACGCTGGTCGTTCCCGAAAGGGGGTTGCTGAATGCCGACATAGGCATCCGGGCGCAAAAAATCGAGGCGATCCTCAGGCCGGGGCTCTGCACCGCTGCCGAACAGATTGTGAAAGCCGAGGGCTTGCATATTTTCCCGGGCATCATCGAACCGCACGCCCACCTGGGGCTGGGAAACGGTATGGAAGACTACCTGACGGAAACGCAAAGCGCTGCACTGGGCGGCGTTACAACGATCCTGGCGTTTTTGAGGCAGCCGGAAGACTACCTCGATATTTTTCAGGAATTAAAGGCGGAAGCCGAAAAAAGGGCCTGGATCGATTTCGGTTTTCATGCGGTGATCATGTCGGAACCGCATTTGCTGAACGCCGAACGCTATTACCACGAACTGGGGATCAGTTCTTTCAAGTTTTACCTGACCTACCGCGGCGCCGATGCCCATGCCATGGGCGTCAGCGGGATCGACGACGGATTTATGTATGATCTCTTTGAAACCGTTGCGGGACTGCCGAACGGACGGGTGATCCTGCATGCTGAAAATGTCGAAGTGGTCAACCGTTTTAAACAGCGGCTGCAGGGCCAGGGTCGAAACGACCTGGCGGCCTGGGCCGAGTCGCGCCCGGATTTTGCGGAAGCCGAGGCCGTCCGGCGCGCCATGTATTTTGCCGAGGCGACCGGTTGCCGCATCCATTTTCTCCATCTGACCAGTCGACGGGCGCTCGCTGAAATTGCCGAATTCAAAAACCGCTATGCCGATATCTCCGTTGAGGTCTGCCATCCGTATTTGTGTTTTAAAAAGGACGACATGACCACTTTGGAAATGAAAGTTAAACCGCCGTTCCGGCTGCAAAGCGACATCGATGCCCTCTGGGCGGGCATTCGGACGGGGCTGGTCAACAGCATCGGTTCGGACCATGTCCCGCGGCCCGGCAGGACCAAGCTGGACGGAACCTGGAGCCCGGTAACCGGCGTTCCCGGAACCGGATTGCTCTTGCCGGTCATGCTGTCGGAGGGATATCACCGACGCAAGATTTCGCTTTCCCGGATTGCCTCCGCGACATCCGCAGACAGCGCCCGTTTGTACAACCTGTATCCCCGCAAAGGATCCCTGGCGGTCGGATCCGACGCCGACCTGGTGCTGGTGGATCTCGAAATGGAGAGAACCGTGCGGGCATCCGAACTGGGTTCCTGCGCCGGCTACACGCCTTACGAGGGCAAAATCCTGAAGGGGTGGCCGGTCATGGTCTTTGCCGGAGGCGAATTTGTTGCCGAAAACGGCATAATCCGGACGGACAAGGGCCGCGGCCGCTATCTGCCGCGATAGTTGCTAACTACAGTTTTGCATAAATCCAATCACATATTCTGCAAATGGAAACAAAGATGCTCATCAAAAACACGCTCGATAATGCAGGTATCCCCGTGACCGAAGAAATTCTGGATGGGCTCGTACCCATGTATTTGCAATGGCGGCACTATATCGACGATGCCCGCCGGGTGGATATTTCAAGGGAAGAAGAGCCGGCTCACAAACTATCTCTGGATTGATGAGAAGTTGTTTTAAAGCCGAACACGAAAGGCTTCAGGAAAAATAAAGTATTAGAGAAGTTATGCCGAATGGTGAAAAAGGATTAATTGCATGCCTTCCGAAATGCGCGACTGGACCATTGCCGAAGCATCCCAGAAATTGCGAAGCCGCCTGATTTCACCGCTGGAACTGGTGGATGCGCACCTGGAGGCAATCGCGCGCATCGACGGCGATCTCACGGCCTTTATCACCGTCACCGCTGAAAACGCAAGAGAACAGGCCCGGATGGCCGAAACCGAAATTGCCCGGGGACGCTACCGGGGATCGTTGCATGGCATTCCCGTCGCGCTCAAGGACATGATCGACACGGCCGGTGTCCGAACCACGGCGGGATCAAAAATACTTGCCCGGAATATACCGGGCGCCGACGCGCGCTCATGGGAATTGCTGCGGCAGGCCGGCTGCATCCTCATCGGCAAAACCAACCAGCATGAATTTGCCCGGGGGAGCAGCACCAATAACCCGCACTACGGCCGCTGCCGCAATCCCTGGGATCCGCAGGGGACCCGGATCCCCGGCGGTTCCAGCGGAGGATCCGCCGCCGCCGTGGCGGCTCGCCTCGCCATGGCGGCCCTTGGGACCGACACCCTGGGGTCTGTTCGAAAGCCGGCCGCCCGCTGCGGCATTGTCGGCCTCAAGCCCACCTACGACCTGGTGTCGCGCCGCGGGGTCATCCCGCTGTCCTGGTCCCTGGATCACGTGGGGCCGATGGCCCGGACGGTTGCGGACGCCGCAACTCTTTTGGACGCACTGATCGAACCATCCGATCGCAACCGCAACACCATCGCCGGCCTTCGGAATCCGCAGGGGTTCTCAGCCCGGGGGTTGAAGGCCGGCCTGATCACAGGCTGGTGGGACGCGTGCTGCGACACGGAAGTCGCAGCAGCGTTTCAAGACGCTATGAAGGTTTTAACCGCACTGGGGTGCGAGATCCCTGAAATCGAATTTCCGTTCATGCCGCAGCTCTTTGCCGCTGCGCGGGTAACGGCCATCTGCGAAGCGGCCGCCTACCACCAGCCGTGGCTGCGGAATAAACAGGGTCAGTACGGCAGCGATGTCCGCAATGCTCTTTTAAGCGGACATGCCATCTCCGCCGGGGACTACCTTCATTGCCTGCGGGTAAGGAGCTGGGGCATAAAAAAAATCCAAGCGCTGTTTACCAAAACCGATGTCCTGATCTCGCCCTGCACCATGGATCCGGCGCCCAAACTGGAGGAATTAAAGGGTCCCAAAAGCCTGGATATCGCATTCTACACCGGTCCGGCGAACTTTCTCGGTATTCCGGCAATTTCCGTTCCGTGCGGTTTTTCCAGCTACGGAATCCCCATCGGCCTCCACATCATGGGCCCCCATTACTGCGATGACCGGGTGATCAACCTGGCGCGGGTCTTTGAAGACGCCACTCAATGGCACCGGCAGCGTCGACCGCCCGTCGGCACGTGAAAGGCCTTATTTAAATACTTCCGGGTTGTTTAAATACTGTGGTTTCCTGCCTTGGAGTACATCCATGATGTTGCGCACGCATGTCATCCCGGTATCATTCAACGCTTCCAGGGTGTAGCCGCCCATGTGAGGCGTTGCAATGAAATTGTCCAGCGACAGCAGGGGGCTGCCGGCGGGAGGTTCCTGGACAAAAACATCCAGCGCGGCGCCGCCGATTTTATTTTCTTTTAAGGCCGCATAAAGCGCGGCCTCATCCACAACCCCGCCGCGGGCGATATTTACGAGATAGGCCCCCTTCTTCATCAACCCGAATTCCCGGGCGCCGATTAAATTGCGCGTTGTTGCCGTCAGCGGCACATGGATGGACATGAAATCGGAAGACTGGATGACGTCCTCAAGGGGCAGGTAGGTTGCGCCGTATTGGGCCGCAAATTCTTCGTCTTTAATCACGTCATAGACAAGGATTTTCATATCGAACCCCGCGGCGCGGCGGGCGACCTTTTTACCGATCTGGCCGACGCCGATTATCCCCAGGGTCTTATTATTCATCTGCGTGCCGGCCATGCGCGGCCAGCCGCCTCCTTTGACCGACCGGTCGGCAAAGGGGAGGCTGCGGGCCAGCGCCAGAAAAAGCCCCACGGTCATATCCGCGACGGCGTCGCTGTTAGCGCCGGGAGCGCTGGTAACTACGATTTTATGTTCGGTGGCGGCGGCCATATCGATGTTGTCGACGCCGGCCCCATGCTTGGCGATCACTTTCAGTTTTTTGCCGGCCTGGATGACCCGCACGGTAATTTTTTCAATCCCCACCACCATCGCGTCCGAACGGGCCGCACAATCGACCAGTTCCTCTTCGCTCAATTTTTTCCCCTGGGGGATCAGTTCCACCTCGCAACCATTCTGTTTCAGATATTCCACCGGTTCCAAGGCATAATAACCGAATGTCGGCGATGTTGAGACAAATTTAAAAGACATGATACCTCCTTAATGAAGTTCTTGATCAAATGCATCGAAAAAATAGGCCCGGATTTGAATTCCCTTTTAGATGGATTAAGCACAAAAATAATTTTGGGCCAATACGATTACCCCGAAGTTGCCCCGAATTTTTCAATTCAGCGCTCTTTTAGAGCTGATTTTTAAATAACAATCAAGTTTTTTTTGTTGTACTTTTTCTTAGTTTTTCTATTTTACCTCCTGCGCACAATCCCCACGCACTTTCCCAGAATCGATACCGGCCGGCGCCGGTCAGAGGTTGCAGTTCCCGCAGGATTTCAACGGCCTGACGCGCCAAGGGAACCAGATGCGGCTGCCGGATCTTCATTTTCTCGGCCGGGATATTCCATTCTGCCGCATCAAGATCGATTTCCGCCCATTCCGCTTGTCGAAGCTCGCCAGGGCGCACGAAGCTGTATCGCGCCGTAATCTTGCCTGAGATAAACCTACTAACCTCCATGTCCGGCGTGGGCACAACGAATTATGAACTACCCCGCAGCAAGCTACGGGGTATCAAGTGTCATGCCGGACTTGATCCGGCATCCAGTTTAGTTTCTGGATTCCGGCTTTCGCCGGAATGACGACTCGCGGCAAGCCGCGGGGTATTGGACCCAAAAGTGAATAAAAAAGCCCTTAAATTTAAGGGCTTTTTTATTATATTGGGCTCTACTGAATTTTGATTTGGAGGCGGCATCCGGATTTGAACCGGAGTATAACGGTTTTGCAGACCGCTGCCTTACCACTTGGCTATGCCGCCAAAAAAAAATGGAGCGGGAAACGGGATTTGAACCCGCGCGCCGCCACCTAAGCACTTGATATTATTAGATGTAAAAACGTTCTAATCAACATCTAATAAACATGGGCTCTTTCATATCCGAATCGAAACGGAAATGCAAGCCTAAAATGATAGGTAATGGATGGACGTCGTGTGTCGGACTGGAGCCAGCGAAAACGCATGTTATTTTATATTTTTTCAAGTAGCTAACTTTTAACTGAACAGCATCTATGTAACCGGTCTCCGGGAGGGTAATCTTTTTTGATTGCTCTCCCGGAGAATTTTTTGGTTGATTTTCATCCCCCGAAAGATGTCCTATGATCATTGTTTTTCAAGGCCATTTAAAAATTCCCTGAATGCAGCCAATGTATATTGTGATGTTGCCCCAAAAAAGTGGACACACGGTTAAGCCGCAAGAGGAAAAGGTTCATACTCCTGCGGGGTTGCGTAATCAATTGACGAATGACGTCTTTTTCGGTTGTAAAAGATTTCAATGTAATAAAACAGGCTTCGGATCGCTTCTGACCTGCTCAGGTAAGGCTTTGACATATTTATCTTGCGACCATAAAGTCATATGAATACTTTATTCCTAAAATGAATTTGCCCGATGTCATAAAATGGTACCGCCACATTTTGGGCTGCTATTTTTTAAACCCTCTTTTCAGCCCTGAAATCATTGTCTAAGGCATAAAAACAGGCATATTCTTGGTCCAATCCCTTGACTGGTGGGCATTTAGCTTGGTCCGACCCCGAAACACATAACGTGTTTAAATAAAAGCAAACGGATATTTCCCGTACCACAGAATTTCACGGCGATTTTCGGGATCTGTAGCCCCTTCGGTATTAATGAAAAGCAAATTAGAATCAGATCCGATCTTCAATTTTTGTTTCAGTTCAATAAAAGCGGACCGATTAACCAATAGATCAAGCAAACCGATGCCTACGGATCCGGACTCTCCGGCTTCCACATAATTGTCGCCCTCCAGAGGATTGGCCAGAATACGAATCCCGTCAGCTGCGACAAAGTCGTCGCAGCTGATATAGCAAGTTGAAAAATCCCGCACAATATCCCATGCGATGGGGTTTGGCTCACCGCAGGATAGACCCGCCATGATCGTGTTCAAATCACCTGCGATAGGGTGAGGTCGGCCGTCGCCGGCTGCCGCGGAAGCAAGAAAACAGGCGGCATGATTGGGCTCCATGATGACGAACCGTGGCGGGTTGTCTTTAAACTTGTTGACCAAATAACCAATCACAGCACCTGCCAGCGATCCCACGCCGGCCTGAACAAAGACATGGGTGGGGCGTATTCCTTCCTGCGACATCTGGCTTACAGCCTCTGAACATATCGTCATGTAGCCTTGCATAATCCAAAGCGGAATTTCAGTATAACCCTCCCAAGCAGTATCCTGGATGACATACCACCCGTTATTTTGGGCCATGCGACGAGCCAGCCTTACCGTATCATCATAATTCAAATCGGTCACTTCAACCGTGGCGCCGTGTAAGCGGATGTTTTCTATCCTGCTGCGCACCGATCCTTTGGGCATATAGATAACTGCTCGTTGTTTCAACTGCTCCGCAGTCCAGGCAATGCCGCGGCCATGATTGCCATCGGTAGCCGTCGTCAGCGTCATTGGGCCGATTTGATGCATGACTTCATCACTCCGGAGGCAGGGAAAATCGACATCTTCTATGTCTAACTTTAATTTTTTGCACAGAAGTCGCGCCACCGCATAAATACCTCCCAACGCCTTGAATGCCTTGAGGTTAAAGCGTGACGATTCGTCCTTTATCAGTATCTCTCCGATTCCCCATGCCCGGGCAAGCTTTCTCAATCGAACAAGCCTGGTAGGCTGGTAGCCCGGAATCCGGGAATGAAAATGAAGAACTTTTTGAGACTCGCTTTCAGAAAAATTATTTGGGACAAGTCCCCCCTGGGGTTTCTTTAACAAATAACAAAATGAATATTCCGGGATTTCCTTTTTCATAATTTTTTATTCCAAGGATGCCGGCCTGCCCGCAAAGTTGGCTTGTGACGCTTCATCATTCGACATCTCACCCTATCGGTTTCAAGGATTCGGTGCTTTCAACGCGGAAGGTCAACCCTGTTTTTGGCCCAATCCCTGAATGCTGTGCATTTAGCTTGGTCCGACCCCGATCCCTCAATGGTTCCACCGGAAAGTTTGCGTTCAGATCGTGTGTGTTTAGCTTGGTCCGACCTCGGTGAAGAAAAATGTTTTCTGATTTTTTCTATGCCCTCCCGGATCAAACCGTGTTCAAGGTGTGGCCTGAAAGCTTCTGATAGGATGGAAAGCCTCACTGCCGGATAGGAGCAATTCCGGCACCCAGCCGCCAATTAAAACTGTATGTTCCCGGTATTCACCAAGAAGATGAACCAGTTCGATCAGGACCGATTTTGCTGCCGCTATGGCTTCCGCCGTATAATCTCGCCTTGTTACCATAACGGTCTGATCACCTCATCAAGGAGGGTATTGGCCGCCTCTGCCCCTCTTCCCTTAAAACCCATCAGATCGAGATACAACTGAACGGGGGAAACCACGCGAATTCCTTCCTTTGTCTTAGCGCCATAATAAATGCCTGCGTCGTAGGGTAGGAGAAGGGTTACGTTTGCGCCGCTGCCGACTTCTTTTAATTCGAAAAGCTTTGACAACTGATCTTCCTCAGCATCAACATATGCCATCACCCGCTGATATCGAACGGACGACGTGAAACGGGCCGCACCGGAAAAGCCGGTCAAGGCGTAAGGGATATTATTCCGCTCACAGACTTCCGCAATTTCGCCTTCGATATCCGGAACGCTTTTAAGGGAATATAAATCTCTTGATCGATTTTTTCGAAAAACATAGTTCTCAGCCCATTCGGAAAGAAGCGAAAAAGGCTCGCGAAGGGCAAAACCCCCTGCCGTCTTTTCTATCAGCTCCCGACTGTCAAGGAGCTTCTTGACATTGGCGGCTTGTCCAAGGCTGACATCCGCTTCGCCGGCCAGATCCTGCATCTTCCAGATTTTTCGGGGATTATTGAGAATAACCCTTAAAATTCTCGAGGCTTTGGGGGAGTAGAGGGAGCGCAGATCACGCTTTTCCCGAACAGGATTGGGATTCCCGCTTTGTTCGATATAAACGCCGCCAAACGTCAGACGGCAATTTCCTGCAAAATCGCAATACCCAACCCCATCCTGGCGGCAGATTTCTGCCGTGCGCGGTGCAATGTAAGGAGCCATGAAAATCCCGTATGCACCAGGATTAAGGGATAACCAGCGGAAAAGACTGTTAATGGCCTCCCGCGCTGCTTTGGGCTGGCCGTTTCGCTTGACTTCCACTGCCAGGACCTGCTTCATTCCATAAACAGACAATTTTACGGTAAAATCTATTCGGTCGCCGCCCTCGGGATCTTTTTGGATGTCACCGATTTGAACAAAAGGGACTTTTTTCAGGCATCCTTTCAATGCATTTTCAGCTTCACGTTCAAGCCGCTGGAATTCAGTTTTCATTTAAATCACCATTTTCAACATTTGTTGAAAATGATTATTATCTTAATAATTATCATTTTGTCAATAATTTTCATTATATTTACTATTTTCACCGAATATTGGAAAAAATGATATATAGTGAAATGAATTTGCCCGATGTCATAAAAATGGAATCAGATAATGTCGCCGGCTATGTATTGGACCAATATTTCTTAAAATCCCTTTTTCAACCACAAAAACATCGTGTTAAGGCGCAAAAACACCCTTATTTTTTGACCAGTCCCTTAACTAGTGTGCATTTGGCTCGGTCCGACCTCGACCTTCATGGTGGAGGCCAAACAATTAAGATTTAAGGTGTGCCCCAAGCTGTTTCCTTTGTGAAATAGGTGCCCCCGTTCTCTTCCAGGGTTCTCCGGGAATCAGGACCGCCAATCGTTTGAGCATGAATTCGGCCGCCGTAGCAGGATCGAAGCCGCTGTCGGCAACGACAAGTGGTCCGATATCGGCGATGAATCTGGGATCTCTAAGTTTCTCGTACAGATTTTGCTCAAACTCCGCACGGGACACCTTGTGTCCTTCCTGAGCTAAGTAGCGCAGAAAACATTCAATCACCCGCTCCGGCCGGGCATGGGCGGTCGTAAATGCCGCCCACAAGTCATATAGATCCCGTCCCTTTTTTCGCTGAAACAGCGCTCGCACCTTCGTACCCAGGAGCTCGTCCAGGTGATAGGTCAGGATGGATGCGCTTCCGGAAAACCAACGCGAATCGACGGAAAAGCTGCGCTTATCAAACCCCAGAACCGTGAAATGTTCGCGGGAATTTATCTCCACCTTGAGCCTCAACGGCAAGCCCTCTTCGGAAGCCACCCGGTAGGTCAGCGTTACCCGCCCTTCGGATTGTTTTCGTTTCGGATTGCCGAGCCAGGGATTGAGTTTATCCTGCAGGGTGTTCATAATTGGACCGATCGGACCCGGATAGACCTGCACCAGATCAATGTCTTCAGAATAACGAACGGGTTGCAGATGCAGCTTGAAAAGCGCAGTACCGCCCCTGAAAGCCAGGTTCTCCGCCAGGGTGGGATGGCTGAAGATCTCCACCAAGGCGCGGCAGATGATCAGGTCCTGTTCCACCTGATCGTTTTGGGGCCAGGGGGCAGCCTTCTTCCATTCGGAAATGAAGTCCTGTGGGATCAAACCTCCGCCTCCACACGGCTATTCACCAGGATATTCCACGGTTTCATGCGGCTGATCCCCTCAAAAGGCAGCGAGGGCGCGAGAGGGGTCGGAACCGGTTTCCTCTCAGCAATATATTTTGCCAATTCTCCGGTTTTTTTCTGCGCACCCACCATGTCGAGCAGATAGCCCAGCCGCTGCGCCCAGGCGATGGGTGAAAGCTCTGCCAGGCGGACCAGTTCCTTTCCATCAAGATTTTCGGCAAGCTCCGCAAGAATGGTGGCCACATTGTCCAGCCCCGCGGCGTGGTTCGGATATCCGACCAAGTCAAAGGCGGTCGCCGCCGGGGTGGATATTTTCAGGTATCCCCGCGGGGTCTTGAAATCCGAGGTTGGGATATGTGCCATATTTTTTCTGGCCACAAATATGACCCGGACCTTGCCGCAGGTGATTTCGGGTTTGTTCCTGGCCACTACGACCTGAAAGACCTGGGGACGCTGGTGCGCCGCGCCGTGATATTCGGCGGCGCTGAGCAGACCCGCATAGTACTTTTCTCCCAGATGCGCCATCAGGGAGGGTATGAAATGAGCAGCTGGTAGGCACCCTATATTGCGGAACTCAGGCGGAACAACGACATGGAAACCCTTGTAGGGCATGGCGAGTTCACCCTTTTGCCGCAGGCGGCGGAGAGCAGCCCTGGTGGCTACCGCATTGGCCCCCAAAGCGGCGACCGCCTCTTCGGAGCTGAAACAGTATCGTCCCCTTGCGACCAGATCCGATATGAATTTCGCTGCAGTCATGAGCCCCTCTCAAATGAATTGCTCATGCAAAGTAACACATTTCGTTACTTTAGTCGAGCAATACCTTGGATCGGCGTCCTCGATGACATCGTGCAAAAGAGCGCACTGAACAGCCAGATCGCCATCCCGTTTGTTTTGATCCATGGATATTGCGGCCATAACCTCCATGCCTACCAGATTAATATGCATCAGGTAGGGCAGATTCGTTCCCGGGAAAGCTTGGCCGCTGTGGGCTTCTGCCGCACATCTTAAGGCCTTAATGTATTTATCTTGTGACCATAAAGTCATATGAATTCTTTATTCCTGGAATGAATTCGCCCGAAGTCTAAATTGGCACCGGTCATGTTTTGAGGCGCCATTTATTGCTCCCCTTTTCGGCCCCAAAAACATTGTCTAAGACCGAAAAACAGCCTTACTTTTGGTCCAATCCCTTGAAAGCTGCGCATTTGGCTCGGTCCGACCCCGATCCCGAATTTGCTGTTTTTCATCTTTTTGTGATTGTTATGCGCTTTTCAGTGAAATAATTCCTGAAGGGCCGACATGAATTCATTGAGCTGCAATTCACTTCGATAGTAAGGGCTCTCTCTCAAGCGAATCACGCCAAGGCAATTAAGTGCGGAAAAATGTTCCGAGACCAGGCGCCCTGCCTCCAGAACATAAGGATGGCTTGCATGCTGATTTTTCAATTCAAGCTCATACTCCCATTCTGTTTCTGTCGTTGTTGCCAGAATGGCGTATAAGTCCAAAGCGTGATACCTTCCGAATTCCTTGTTGACGTCATCGAGCCTGTCCCTGAATGCGAAAAGCTTCATCATCGAAAACGTGAATGGATGCGGTAAGAACACCTCGGCCTGCCATGGCTTGCCCGAACCGAGTTTTCCCGCTATTGCCATACTTAAAAGGCCATTTTCCAAAGTGGGAGCTTCGTCTACCGGATGAGCGTGAATCCCGACAGAAGGATGCGGCCGTGCCCGGCGAACATCCGCTTTAACCCGGGTACCCTGAAAACAATTTTGGGGACCGGTTAGAATATCTATCTTGACGCCGCCTGCATCGGCGCCGGCAGATCCCGGCTTTACAAACTGATATTTTTCAGCGCCGGGAACGACCTGATAGCCCAATTTGGTTAGGGCTTTTGCCAGAGGTCTTAATTTCGTTGATTCAATGAGCAGTTTCGGGCGAAGAAACAGGTCAAGATCATTGGTTGAACGCGGTTCCGGCCATTCCTGCAAAAGCGTCCGTATGCCCAGCCGCTGCACGTAATCGACCTTAAGATAGATGCCAAAACCCCCGCCGATGATGAGTTTGATATCCGTGGCTGCTATTTCATGGAGCAGGTCCAGCAGCGATGTGCGCAGATCGGGTATTGTAATCATGATGGCACTGTTTGAAAATTGTTAATGATGTAGGATTTCACCTGTTCAGCGGTTTCCCGGTCGCGCTTATCGCCGGCCATCAGCTCTAAATATACCTGCACGGGGGAACCCCACCAGAAGTTGTCTTCCTGGCGGCAATCAAAATAGACTGTTTCATCCTCTGTCTCAATGAGTTCAAGATTCGGAAAACGATCGGGCTGTCCTGGCAGCCTTTCCAGCAAAGTATCCAGGCGCGGGCAATAGATGGATAAGAGATCCCCTCGCTGCATTATGGCATACCGCCCGACCGACGACGCCCCCGTAGCTGTCAGGGGAATACCCAGCTCCTGCGATTCTTTGAGCAATACATTCTGGATCGATCCGGTCTCCTCTGAGATCTTGAGGCGAATCCGCTCCTTGATATTCGGAGGAGTATAGTTCTCACTTAATTTTTCCAGAAGTTTGTCCGGCTGAAGCAGGCGAATAGTGCCTTCACGCGCTATGATCAGATCCTCTTCCAGCGATTTTAAAGCCTTTGAAACCGTGGAAAGGCTCATGGCCTTCTTATCCCAGCGCTTTACCAGCAAGTTTTTCCGGTTGATCTCTGCCAAAATATCTTGAACGGTTTTGTAGTCAGGCCGCAAGAGGAAGATCCGCCCCACCATGGAGCTGTTTTTCCGATAAATGTTCTTGATCGGTGCGGAAGAGATGAAACGGTTTTTTTCACCGCTTCGAAATACGGCAAAACCACCGGACACGACCACCACGCCGTTTCCGCATAGATCGATTCCGCTGATCCTTTCCCGCTCAAGCTCCTGCAGCTGCTGTTCACTTAAGAAAGGCAGGAATAGCAGCGGACCGCAGCCGTCCGGAAGCGACGAGGCTTTCAGCATATTGAGACCCTCCCGGAAAGCCTTTGGCGTTGAAAGCGGTTTGCATTCAACGACAAACTTTGCTACATTTTCGCCCCATGATGCCTCGACTAGTGCATCGAAACGAAGGTCCTCCCCTGCCTGGCGTTCATCTTTCAACAGACGAAAAGATAGCGGAGGCAGCGAAACCTTCTCCATTCGAAGCTTTTCGATCATCTCTCGTTTAGATGGTATTTTCCTATTTTTATCCATTTTCCTGTTTAAGAAAATAACAATTTTTAGGAAAATATGCAAGTATTATTTAATACCCAGAATCCATCCTTCGACTTGCACCACCATGCGTTCAGCCGGCGACAGGAATGGATTAAAAAAATCTTTAAGGGTGTCGTCAAGATCGGCACAGCGCATCCATTCCGCCACTGAATAGGCGTCATGCTGATCGCCGCTGCGGCCCTCTTTGGCGAATCCCTTGCTCCACAAAGACGGATAGACCTCGGCTATGACAGACCGCCCCGGCGGAATGTCCCAGCCGTCAAATGGCCAGAAACGGACCCGGTCGCCCAGCTGATTTCGAATATAGCGCAGCCATGGGATACCTGCATGGGTGGATTTGGCCACTGAGCCCGGCACATCGAAATGGAAGACCGACTTGGCCCCTGCCCGCTCTTCCGTCAGTCGCCGCCAGCGCGTACTGCCGGAGCGGGCAGCTCCATCGCCGCGGGAGCCATCGCGGACGAAATCAACATAAATATTGTCACCATCCGTTGGCCAGTGGCGCTGAAAGTCATCGAGAAATTTGGGCCAATCGGGAAACAGATGATATACCTCGAAATACCGCAGCGGAAATGAAAACCCGTGGTCGATGCCAACCAGGGTCTTCACGGGTTCGGAAAATCGCTCGATCAGCCATTCGGCGATGCCCTTCCTTGTCCAATACTTGCGCGGGCTCGGCGGCGGTTGTACCTCGACGGGTCGGCTTTTCCGATCCGCCATATAGACCCGCAGCCCTTTCAAACTCGAAGTGGATGTTTCAGCGCCGGAATAATCAATTCCGATGTATCTTTCAAACATTTGTTGTCATGATTGGATTTTAGAGTGAGCGTTGATTTTTTGTTTCAACCTTTTTGCGAGGTGGTCGCTGCCATCTTTGAGCGCGTCGTAAATTTCTATGGCTTCAGCCCTATAGTCGCTGATTTTGTCCTCCGACCAATCCTGCGGATGCGGCAGAACCGATTCGATCTGCCATCTTTACCATCCAAATCTTTATAGGCCGCCATTTCTTAAAAGCCCTTTTTCAGCCCCAAAAACATCATTATAGGGCCAGAAAACGGCCCTCTTTTTAGACTAAACCCCTGACTGGTGTGCGTTTAGCTTGGCCCGACCCCAGCCCCCCAACTATTTATTGCTCCCCCTTTTGGGCCCAATCCTCTGACTGGTGGGATTTAGCTCGGCCCGATCCCCGTTTTCCTCAGACCATTTCCTCCACAAACTCCTTTTCTCAACATACATCCTTGGTGGGCGCATCAATGGGGTCTCTTGTCGGGCTCCATATTTCATCAGGTTTTGGGTCTGAAAGGTCTCCCGGATAGATGAATTTTGCAAGTTCGGGTTTTACAAACGAGAGGCCATATGCCACTGAAAGTCGTCGCATCCAACGATCTCCCTGCTGTTTAAGCTCAAGGTCCCTCGGTACCGGCATGCCAACCGTACTAGGCGTAATGTCTCTCGGAAAAAGAGAACCTGAAAATGGCTTCTTCACCCCGGTCGTATATGGATGGTTGCAATGCCCACCACCACCAAAGATAAGACGGGATTCATAAAGCTGTTCTTTCACAAAAAGCTTTTTTTTAGCCCATGCAAGCGTAGTCTGGGTCCCTCGGCTTAATTCCTTTTCAATCTCATTACGTGCTGACTCTAATTCAGGATCTGTATCGCCTGATTCTTTCTTTTTGCGCCATATCTCAAGATTTTCCCAATCTAAATTTCCGGAAGCTGAAGCAGCGATATTCTCAATCCGGCTTGATCCCAATGGCAATACGCTGCCATGCAAATATGTAAGATGTTCAGCATTATCCTTACGACAAAAAATAAATACGCTTTGGTCCACAGATCCGGCACCGGTATCAGAAAACAAATAAGTGCCCGGCATTGAAACACGAGATCTTACAAAACCCTGCACGTTGGCGCTGACTTCGGGGTAAAGAAAACAGGCTTCTTTTAAATCTGGCGTCTGATCGATTTTATATTGTGAAATTAGCCCTTCAAGTTCTGAAGCGCTTATATTGGGATACCCGCCGATTTGATCAGCAAGGCCCCAGGCATTATATAAAACATTTTGATATAAAGCGTTGACTTCAGGATGTGCAGCGTCGGCAACCGGTATTGCCAGATTTATCGCCATATAATCGTCCAAATGCGATCCGAAATCTTTGAATCGGTTACGAATATCCCTGCGTACCTCACTGAAAGAGCCTGCCAACAAATAAACACCGCAGGCGCATACGAAACTGGTTGCTAGATTGGGGTCTGAGTTGCCAACGGCCATAAAATAGGGCTTGAGAACCAAATCGTCCCATTTTTTAAGTGCAACTTTTTCAAGAGCAAGCTTTATGTGGTTTAGACCATTTTGATGATATTCAATTGAGGAATTATTTATATGCTTAAATTTTCCATCCTGAAATAAGATCGTGCTGGGAATAAGAAATGGCAGTTCCTGATTTGCCAATGCCGGAGGAATATGAACCCAGGCCTTATCAATGTTTACATCCCGGCAGATACATTTAGAATATGAAGTGCCAAAATCAAATCCGATTTGAATAAAATGTGAATTACGTTTTCTTTCTTGCGGCTTTTTAATGACCGGAGGGGTGCGGGGATAACTATTTGACGTTTTGGGATGTTGCTTTTGAATGCTTACGGAATCCTTTGTATCAATTGATTTTCCAAAAAACCGTTCAAATATTCCGCTGAAAAATCCTGTTTTTTTGGACATTTTTGTCTGCCCTCCCTATTTAGGTGGGATGAAGGACACGAAATACGCCTGCAGCGACCTCAGACGTTTCTATTTCCGTTTGAGCCTTTTCATTTAATTCCCGGATACGCAACTCCTTATTTTCAATCGCCTTCTTAAGCCGGCCCTCGGTTGCGCGGATAACGCGGGGATCGCGACCTGCCTCTTTCAAGGTACGAAGCCTTTGTTCATCTTGTTCAATGCGGCGGTCAAAAATGGCTTTTACCCGCTGCACTTTGATTTGATGGACCGTTGAATTTTCAGCCTCGAAATCATTAACTTTCAATGCAAATATGTCTGACAGCTCTTTTTCTAATTCATTGTGTTCATGAAGAAGGTTTTTCCGATTACATTCAATATAATCCCAGTCTTTGCCCTGCCTCAAAAGGGATTGAAAAATCGAAGCCGCTGTTTCACCGAGGTAAGCAACAACGTCGTCAAGACTTTTAATGCCATAAGCAAGGGTCTCTTGTACATTAAGACCCTTTAGTTTCCACCGTTCAACCCGGTAACAATAATCGCCGGAAGGTAACTCGGGATGGTGGATCAATAATGCCGAAATATTGTGAAAACTGTGTTCACGTTCACGGTTAATCTTGGTTATCCAGCGAATCAGTGGTGAAAGGTGGTTGCTAAAGTGAACTGATCGGCGAAGAGCAATCGGTAAACGCTGGAATGCCTCCCGCCGGAAGGTAATATAAAATTCTCTTTGCCTGAGAGGGCGGGCACTCAAACTGCGATCATCCCGTAGAAATACGGATAGAGAAGATTGAGCTTCAAAAGTCAGTTGAATTCTTAAGCATCCTTCGGCAGGAGTATTTTGATTTATTTCGCACCCTTGAAATTCGCGGTCAAAAAAATCAAGCAAATAGTCCTCAAGCTCCTCCGGCTGAATATATCTGCCTTTTTGTCGGTCCTCTTCAATCTTGCGTTGCACATAATCTGCAAGGGCAATAAGCGCGTCGCCGGATTCTTCAAGTGCCTGTATTTGCAGCAATCTTTCTTCGATCACGCGCTCTGATTTTGTTATGACCTCCTGTTCTTCATCCGGCGTCAAATCTCTGCTGAGAAGCTCGATAGTGAGCTGCTGCACCTGCTGGCCTATTACCGCTTCAAGATCACCAAGGCTGTTTGCAAAACGCTCAAGTTTTTCATGCAGCCGGTCATACAATCTCTCCTCGATGGTATTGCTGACTTTAAAGTTAACAATCGAAAGCCTTTGAGCCTGCTGGCCAACCCGGTCGATGCGTCCGATTCGCTGCTCAACGCGCATCGGATTCCAAGGAAGATCATAATTGGCCATAACCCGGCAAAACTCCAAATCGATGCCTTCACTGCCTACTTCTGATGAAATGAGCACCCGTGGCCCCTTTGGATCCTTAAACCTTCCAATCTCATCCCAACGCTCTTCTAAGGTCATACCTCCGTGGATAACCGTTACGCTCATCCCGTCGGCCAATAATCGCCGTCTGAGATATGTGATCGTTGGACGGTAATATGCAAAAATTAAAATTTTTTCATCGGGGAATATTTTCCCCAACATTGATTTTAGTTCTTTATACTTACTGTCATTTTCTTCAAAATCATAAGCTAGCAATTCCTTGAGATCATCAGCTTTTAAAATATCATCTGAAAATTCATGGTTTAATTCATCAAAGACATCATCCCCAAGGGCCTCTCCAAATAGCTCCTCAGCATCGCCGAATCGGCCCTCGCGAATTTCCTGGGCAATCATGGGAAGGCAGCTTGCTGCTCGAAGTTGCAAGCCAAGCGCCTGAAACACATGAAAGGGTCGGCTGTCCAAACGGCATCTTCGCCGTACGATCTGCAAAATCGTTTTATACAGCTGCATCTCTTCCGGTGTATACTCTACAGTAATGACCCTGGGAACTCGCAATGGCCGATTTTCCTTTACTTGCACTCGACGTGTACGATTCACATATCCGCCCAACAAGTTAAGCTTTTCCACAAGATCCTGACATTTTGCCAAATGCGCCTTATTGTTCGGGTCCAGGTTTTCGAGATTTTCACAGAATTGACGAAATAAAGGGGATCGGCTGATAAACTGGCTTTTTGCCATTCCATCTAAAGACTGCTTCAAAAGCATCAAGTCAGGCGGTGTGCGGGCAAGTGCGTTGCTTGCCTGAACTGCAGGACGATTGGCTTCAAGCAATTCTTCAAACATTCCCTGAGATTCGAAAAAACTTTCATCTATCAACCGCAGCAGGCTATGCAGATCGGTGTTGCTGTTATTTACAGGTGTTGCCGAAACACAAAGAACGGCATCGGCCATGGCAGATAGACACTCGCCTAAATGGAAAGTGGAGGTTCCAGGATTTCTCATGTAATGGGCTTCGTCAAAAATGACAAGGTCAAAAGGCGAAAAATTAAGAGGCCAATGGCGCAATTCACGCAGTAAGTTGGTTTTCGGGGAGCCCTCCCTGTCATCATCCGGCGGTTCATCCAGTAACTGAATTTCGTTTTTCGGCGGTCGCAATCCGGTATAAGTTGCAATCAAAATACATGGACTCGCCGGACCTTCTTTTTTAAGGATTTCAATTTCTTGCTGTAAATCCATAAAATCAATGATGCGTGCATCGAGTAAAAACTTTCCGCGTAACTCAACGTACCATTTTTTTGATATAGTCTTTGGGCAGACTACCAGCAGACGCTTTGCCTGTCGGCGGGCCTGCAATTCTATCCAGATCAGTGCCGATTCAATTGTCTTTCCCAAGCCGACTTCATCCGCAATAATCAAGCGCTCTGTTGGGGAATTGATGAACTTGAGAACCGGCTTGAATTGATAGGGGTAAAAATCAATTTGCGCAGCTTCCATGGAATAGATGACATCATGAAGCGTTCCCTTCAGCTTTTCATAGGTAATCAGACGCCGTAAATCCCCCAATTTCCCAAAATGCCCGGCTTGTAATTTTTCTGAAATAGTGCCGGGTGTTCGAGTCATCGATTCAAGACAAGTCAGAGGCCTGTAAGCAGTGCCCCCTCCCGGATAGGTCAGTTGGACCATAATGTGAGGACCAACCTTACGCCAATTTCCGGAATACTGGCCTGGTTGGCCTGGTTTGTTGCGATCGATTACCCAATCCCCTGGGGAAAAAGGAATATGATTATTTTTAGAATCATCATCCATGGGTATATCCCACCAATTATTGAAATGATTTATATCATAGCCTTTGCGAATAAATGTAAAGTTCGGAGAGTATCATCGGTAAAATAGGTTTTGTCGTGCTGAAAATTTGAAGCGATTTCTTTAAGGATATTTTTAAAATCCCAAAGTATAATCTTTAAATTATCGGCTTCTTTTTCGGCCTCCTTATTCCAACCCCACGTCACAATAATTTTTTGGTAATTTTTTCCTGTAATACCATATCTTTTCAATGTTTCTAACACTGGTTTTTCGGAAAATTTCCTCAATGCGAAATATCCGACAGTGCGCCGCTGGCCGGCCGCTTTCACCCTTACTTTGAGATCCTTTTCGCTGAATGGTTTTGCGGTAAGTTTTGAATAAGCGCCTGAAATGGATACGCCGGTTTCGATATGATATCGGTTAAAACTTACCGGATCAATCGCAAGGAGGTCGACTTCGTACTGTCCCGGGCACTTGATATTCGGTATTGTGGCCCAACCTTTCACATAACGAACGTATGCCTCAACTATCTTTTCTGTGGTTTCCATACCTATTGCCTCTTATAATCGTCTTTTGAGGGGCCAAAAGAGCCATTTAAGAGCATATTATGGCTTCATAAAGAATGCGGATAAATTGAGACCAATATTACCTACATTTTTGTTTTCGCCAAATTTTGCTCTCAATACCTCCAATAAATCGTCCTGGTTTGGTTGTCCCAAGGCAAGGCGGTATAAAAGCCTCTGTTGTCTCAGCACTTCGAGCCGATGCCTCTGCTCGCTTGCAGGCAGGTCAATGGTTAGTCGCTTGATGTCTGCTCCCTGGCATACCCACCATGGTGCAAGGCCCGCTTTGTCGGCATATTTCCGTTCAGCTATTTTCTCAATCTTTTCCCAGGTACTTTTGAAGGGAGGGGGCTGCATTCCTTTGTGCCACAACAGCTGACTCAACCGCTTCCGAATTGCAAGCCCACCATAGCGACTGATGCGCCCTTCCCGCTGCTCAATGTCGACTGGATTGTTGCACAAGTCCCAGTGCAGGAGCGTTTCACACCAGACATGGAAATCGAGCCCTTCCTGGCCAATAGAGGTAGTAGCTAAGACATGAGGCCAAAAAGGCGTATTAAAGGCTTTGCGAAGTTCATCCGTTCGTATAGGCCGCTCACCATAACCAAAGGGCTGAATGGAGGCCTTGTCTGCCCGGGGATCCGTAAACGGCATCGCCGCATGACAGCGCAATGAAAACCTCCCTCTTTTACCCTTGTTTCCCAGAGCATGCAGGAAAAAATTACTCGTTCGGACCCTCAAGGCCTCAAGGAGCTCGTCGGCCAGCTCTGCCCCTACTGCACCACCGAGTTTTGAGGAAATCCACAGATGCTCGTCCAGCACCGATTCAAGATTTCCTTCAAAGGCTGCTTTTCTGATAGCCTCGGGATATCTTTTATCGCTCCCGGAAAGAGCCTTTACAAAAAGGCGCGATGATAGGTAGTTGCGCAGCCCTTTCCAGGAAACCTCGATACACTTGATAAGCCCTTCCGTCTCCAAAGCTTCTTTCCAGTGTCTCGCCAGGGCTCGGCCGACTACCACTCCAGGTGCCGACAATGCGTACCTTGTTAGATCTTTAAACTCCAAAGGACTGATTTGTGTTACGTCGCAATCGGAAGCCTCACTCCAGGCCTTTAGCATTTTTCTAAAACCGGTTTCGCTGCCATCTCTTTTTGCTATTGTACCCGTGACGTGCAGTCTTTCCCATCTCTTTACGACATAATTTATGGCATCCCATGATCCCAACTGTTTCCGCTCCAATGCTGAGATCAACATCCACGTTGGGCGCTTCCTATTCCCCTCCCGAACCCGGATCCCTATATTTTTTAACGCCCTGCGCAGTTGCTGCTCAACGGATTTCTTTGCAATCCTGATAGATCCACACCCTCCAGCGATGGGATCCGTATTTTTCATCAGGAAAACAGACGGATAAAAGTGCCCGAGAAGGGCCTCGTTACCTGCTTTTGGTTGCAAACTTCTGCGCTTTGTCATTTCCTCATATTCGATGGAATCTGTCGAAAGCAGGTGAGCCTCCAGGTCATAACTCATGAGCGATGCAACGGCTTGAGGAACGGCTCGAAAGCGGCTGAAAATGAGGACCTTGCCGCTATCTCCATTGGGTATACCCCAGAGACCTTTTAATGGCCACCACGGTGCGGAAGGAGCGATCCAGGGAAGTGCAAGGCGCTCAACAGGCAAAATACTTTTTAAGGCGCGAAGGCGCGGGTGGGCAGGGTTAGATTTCTTAAACTGGTCTCGTTGTCTTTTTCTAAAAGAAGGGACCGTTCTATCTTTGTAGGTCTGCGCCTCTTTCCACGTTTGGTAGCTGGGTCCCATGGTTTGCATAGGAAGAGGGATTGAGTTCCAGTAGGAAGGCGCAGCCGACTGATGGCGGGTTTGAAAACTTCGCGCCATGTGCTTGAACACTTTTAAATCAGCCGCCTCTATATTGGAGGGTAGTGTAGAAGTTGCCATTCCCAGGCGCTCCGATGTGTGCAACACTCTCTCTGTCCGGCAAATTACACTGCGCAAAGACTTTTCCATTGACTTGCGTGCTTGCTCAAATCGATCTGAACTGAGATCGCCTTTACGAAGCTCCATTTCCATTGACAAAAGAGCATCTGCACACATCGCTGAAATGCGCTTGGCTTTTGCAGTTCTTCTGTAAAGGAACTCAAGCAGGTCAAAAAATTCCCTCCGATGGGAATTGTCTTTTCCATATTTTTCGTCTTCCCAATGCCTGGTATATGGGCGGTATGGAGTCGCCGATAGGAGCAGCAGCTTTGGCTGATGTTCCCCGATCTCACCCCGAAGTGCCTTTATGACCCTTGCCGCCGAATCATCGATATCTTCTTCAAGAAGATCACGAAACTGCTGAAACTCATCGAAGATGACAAGATCCGGACAAATTTTTTCAATAGCCATGGCTGCAAGTGCATTGCGAAAGCGGGCGATGATCTCCAGATCTTTCTTTTCAGCTTCTATGGAATCCAGGGCGGCTGTTACATGCATCCCATCTTCCAGCTCCAGTTCTTTGCGCACGGAAAGCCGAAACGTTTCCCTTAACTGGCGATTTTGACGGGTCCCGACCATTTTTCTTTTTTTCTTAACAAGCTCCCTCCATCCCCGCGACCCCACACTCCCCCTAAAATATGCAGGGTTTCTTCCATTAAAAAATTCGGGCCAGATCTTTTTGACAAGCGCATGAATCAATGCCCGCTCTTCTTTTTTGCCGTCCCGGCGTCGATTCCCGCGCATCGGAATAGACGTATCCGGGGTAAGGGTGTAAAGGTGAACCCGCGCTTCCGACCGCATATTGTTTTCAGGAAGCAGGGTCAGTCGATCTACCCTGCTTACAGCGATTTTTCGCTCTTCCACCGGTAGCCATTCCAAGAGTTTTTTCTTGTTTTGTGCTGCAATCGAAAGGTTGCTGCAGACGTACAAGACAACAAACGGACCATCTTTTAATTTGGCCATCCTACGGATAACATCTCCGGCCACCAGGGTCTTGCCGAGCCCAACCTCGTCGGCAACAAGGAACCGGTAGGTTCCTCCCTTTCGGGTCAAGGCTTTCAGTGCAGCTTTAACGGTTGCTTTTTGGAAAGGCTTTAAATCAGGCAAATTCTAATCCTCCTCAAGGAGTTCTCGTCGAACTATTTTCCAGACCTTCTCAAATTCCTTCAAGTGCCACATTTCCTCGGTCTCATCGCTGGATAATTGGTGAATGAAATGCATGTAAGCCTTCATTCGTGCATCTAAAACATTTAATGCGTTAGGATTGCGCGTCCAGGCCTTGAGAATATCTTCCAGTGTGGGTATCCAGCGTTCAGGTGAGGGCTGGCCAGCATGATTACTGCCGCTGCGATCCCACGTCCCTTCACCTGTGGGCAGATCGTCAAGGATCGCCCTGAGCCACTTGAGAAAGGTGCGTGGGCTCAGCATTGCTGCCACAGCTTTTCTGTCCCGGTCTAAGCCCGGAGGTGAATCTAAAGGTGTTTTCTGCAGCCACAGGCGTTCAGATTTTCCGAGTGATACCCGGACCTGAACCAACTCTGATTCAATTAAAGGCTCTTTCTGTTTGAAGCGCACCGCTTTTTTATCTCGGGGCCAGCTCACGAAATCGCCGCCCAAGTCGCCCACTTCCAACAATACCTTTTGGTTGTCTGGATGCGGCGAAATATCGCTGTAAAGCGACCCATTCTTTTGGCGAACCTTCCATCGAGACACAACCTGTTTGTGCGCCTGCTCGATAACCTCCTTCTCCCGTGAAGCCGGCTCAGGCTCCAACCCCGAGAAATCTGCTATTTGCGCCTCTTTTGCAAACTGTGTGAGCTCTTTAGCCAATTCCTCAGAGACCGACAGCCGGGCTACGATCTCATAGTTCTTATACCAGGCTCTGTTCGTTGTGTTCGGACTACCCAGCCAAAGGGTTGATTGCCCTTTGCGGTGTGCGAGGATGAGTTTCGCATGCAGCCCGGCACGCCCTTCATCAGTTTCCTCGGATGTTTCTTCGGAATCTTCGTCTGCACAGGGAATGAATAGGCTTTCATCCTCATCGAAATCGGGCATCACCAATAGCTCGCTGAAATGAAGCAATGGACTGCCTTTTTGCATCGCCAGCCCTGATAAAGCACGCTGCGACGAAAGTAAAGTCCGTGGGATCTCTTTTTCGCCCCACTTTCCCAATTTCTTGACAGTACTCCCATCCAGAAAGGGACTGACCACCAAGAGAGAGTCAAACCGCCGGGGTTCAGCCGGTAGCCCCCGTCCCTTGGTTCGGGGAAGAAAAAACTGGATTTCTTCTATTTTACAACCAGGCGGATGGACCCAGCGGACTCGGCTTAATTCATCGGCCATTGCCCTCTGGTCAAACTGGCGTAGCCCCGCCCTGGACCAAAGTTCCCTGGCTGCCTCTATCAATCCTGACACAGGCTTGCCATTCTTCTCCACGGTACCCGCAAGGAGAAGTCCGGCATCCCACGACCGACCCCGCGTAAAGTTGCGGCTCCCCATCCAGAAACGCCAGCAATGCGCCAGATCTATCTCTCTTGTTTGGCGGATTAGGGCAACCTTGGGGTGCCAGGATTCCCTCGACTCGTCACAGTCTATTTCTCTGACAAAGTTATCCAAAACCTTCAGTATCGTCTGCACCCGAAAGGGGACGGAAATCCTTCCGGACTGAATCAGAAAAGAAACCTTCCCTCGTAGGTCTTCAATGGCGTCCGCTAAGTCTACAGCAGTTCCTGAGCCACGATCATCATCCCGTCCGGCCAGTGCCAGAAGAATCGCTATCAAAGCAACGGGATCGGCTGAGTAGCTTCCTAAGACGGCATGATCCGTTTTCCATCCGGGATCCGGTCTAAAGGCGTCAAGTATGGGAAGGGAAACCCATTCGGCTTTGCTCATGATTCCCCCCGCAAGTCCATCAAAAGGCGCCTGACATTTTTCCAGCGATAGTGAATCGGCTCTGATATTTTGCCTTTATTCAGATTCCATTCCCGGCGCCGTTCCCTGGCATAAGGTGTATTGGGCAGCTTTGCCCGTACCGGCCCTTTCCTGGAAAGCTCCGCAGCTTCATAACACGCCTGCAAATGCTCGGGCTTTTTACCCCCATCGCTAAGCCATGTTTTCGTTGCCCTTAAAATTTCCATGATTCTTTTCCCGCTTAGCTCCGGGAAATCCTTCAGTATCCCTGGGATGTCGATTTTCAAGGCTTCCGTCCCATACTTATCGACCAGGTCTTTCAGGGCGTTCCTGTGCAAGCGGTCTGTCTTCACACCATCCCGTTTCAGGGCAAATTCCACCAAAAAGGCATATACACCGCGCCCGATAGCAGAAAGAGCCGCTATTCTCCGAGCCCTGATCAGAGCCTGCCGGTCACTTTCGGTTGCCATAGACAGAATTCCATCCTTCCAAGGCACATCTAATCCAACTACCCGAACCCTTTTTTCGACAAGCCGCGCCAGAAGCGATGTTTCCCCATTCCCCTTGCCGCTCGGTAACGCGACCAGATGTTTGATTAGAAATTCCTTTTCTTCCCTCCTCAAACGAAAGTTTAATTTTGCTCCTTGTGTTTTCCATACCTCAGGGGGACTGGGAACACTCACAAAAGGCCTCCAATGTTCATCCAGCGGTTCTCCATCATCGTCAAGAAGGCGGGTGGAGATTCTCTTGGAAGACAGGATCCGATGGAGCATGGCACGGGAGGGGTGGTCCCCGCCTGGAAACTTTCTGAGCAAACCCCACGTCCTCAGCGCAGTCCAATACACCATCGAAGCTGGTTGTGATGTTGCGTTTGGGTAAGCATGGCTGCCTATGACACCCCCATCCTTGTTGTGTTTGAGACGTCCCGTAAGTTCTATTTCTTTCTGTGAAAGTTCCCGTTCAAAGTTCCCTCCACGAAAAGTCTGCATAAGGTCAAGATACAGCCAAGGCACAAAGAATATGTAGCGCAGTCTGGTTTGAAGTACCGATGTCCCCGGGAAAAATCGGTCGGCATATGCCTGGTGAAGCAAGAGAAAACCGATTTCATCCAGGACGCCCTCCTGCTCTTCCTGCAGCTTGGCCTCAGCCTTGCGAAGGGCCTCACGGGAAAAGTGAATCCACCCGATCTGTGACTGCACGTTCCCTTTGTTCATCAGTCGCATCCTGAAATCTCAAGAAAAGATGCAATGCCAACAGCCATTATCAGCATTCGCTCTAGTTGCATGTCTTAAGCGTTATTCGAATGGGCACACTTTTCATCTCAATCCATATCTTTCTTCCAAATTAAAATACCGCTTTTTAGACTTGTGTAATTCCTGGATTTGAGCGGCTGTCAGAATTTTCAGGTTCTCTGAAAACTCATGGTAGGTCCCTGCTGAAAAATCTTGAACCTTTTTTACCTTGGATTCGTCGGTTACCAGAAAAGGCCGGCTGTTCCAGAGATCAAAAGAATGCTTTAAGGGTTTTATTGATCGGTCAAAATCATCAGACAGGTTCACGGAAAATGCGAAAGTGGGAACGCTGCGAATGGTACGCTTCCAGATGACGTCAAGTGAATCTCCGTCTATACGGTATCCGGCTTCCACAACCATCCGCTGGATTTTACCGATTTCGAGGATGGCCGAAGCAATCTCTGCCTCTTGCTTTGCAGGCTTTACGACCGTAAACTGAAGTCTTTCAAGAACCCTGAGCGCCTTTTCCGCCTCAACTATCGGGTTTATTCCAGCGAGAATTGCAAGGTTAAATTCCTTATTTGACACCGCCTGGGATTTCCATCTCCCCAGCGGCAAAAGATGTGTGACATCGAATTCAAAGCGAAACGGCCAGATCACGGTTCTTTCTTGAAGCTCTTCCTTCCAAAGCGGCTGGTCCTGTTTGAATTTGGACCTGATGATGCCAGTTCCCACAAATCCCTTCACCGGAGTTATGCAATAAAAAAGGACCAAATCCCCGCTCTGTATTTTGTGCCAGTGGTTTTCGAGCTTTGGAATCAACCCCCAAATCCCGTTCTCAAGACCTCTTTCCCAATTAGCCTGATCACCCACAGCCACCCATGATTGCCCCGGCATAATACCCCCTATTGAAAATTACTCAATTTTAACTCGATCTGACAATCCCAAATCATCGAGAATCTGCTTAAGTTCGGTTTCAAAGCTCTTGGCAATACCGGCTTCCATATTTACAGAAAAATCAATCCCGATCTTAAGGTCGGAACCACTGCGCAATTTAGGCAAAATTTTTGTGCCAAATCTATTCCATACCTCAAGCGGCACATCGCCGATAATCCGGAATGATTTTAGGCTCGGACCAGCCCCAGGCTCCGGTTCAGGTTCCGGTCCTATAGGCGGTTCCGGTTCAGATTCTGGTCCTGCAATAGGTTCTGTGGCATCGCCAGGAATAGGCTCAACTACTATTTTCAAAGACTTTGCTTTTGACTTTAAAAGCAAGAAAACACCGGATTCGAAGCTGATCTCATCGGAAGCCAAAGGTTCATTAAACCAGATTCGCTCATATCCACCGTCAGGTTTCTTGCCCGATGATAGACCGAAATCTCCCCTTAAAACAAACTCGACAATCTTGGTCCGAAGAACTGCATCCGGATCAAGCAAACGGGTCAGGGAGCCATTGAGAAAGCTTTGCCGCAGGCTGGCCAGCGGCCATGCCCCAGAATCTTTCAATGCAGGCGGCCAGTTTCGCTCAATGTAACCAGCACCCACAGACTCATTCAACAATGCCTGTGACTTCAGCGCTGTAATCACTCTTCCGCAAAGGGTCTCACCGCTACTGGAATGACCCGCTCCCAAGTCAATGGTCTTTAATCCATCAGGCTCCTTGTTATCAGCGATCACAGCAAAACGATAGCCGCCCCAAACCTCATCTCTAGCTGCTTCTTCAGAATCCGACACTTTTGATTGTAAATCAGCCCGGTCAGCACGATCAAATTCGCCACCAAGCGTCCCCTCCGTTATTTCCTTGTGAACTCGCTTCCATGCCAGCCACAATTCCACTTTTTCGCGGAAATCCCGCCCCGGCTTCTTCAAGCACCAGACCAGAGAACCTGGATATAGCCTGGGGGATTTTCCCCGCTGCTTGGTCCATTCGGCAATCTGCTGGCGAAGCGAACCTTTTCCCGTCCACTCAGAATCCGGATCTAATACAACCAAGGTCAGTTTCGGTGTATCCTGCACGGAAACGCCATCCTCCGGGAATGGAACAATGGGGATGGTTGCCCCTTTATCGAATTCCTTTAGAACGGTCGCCTTCATTGTTGGTTTGGTTTCGGTATCTTCATCAAGTGAGGCGCGCCTGTCGCTGACAACCTTTTTCATTGTGGGCTGATGGCTGATTTTAAACCCATCCGATCCCACTCGCCTTATGAAATAAGACTTATCCTCAAGCGCAAAGGCGGCATTATCAATAGACGTCGTATCGATGTCGGGCTCACCCAGCGCAAATCGCAGTTCAGGCAGATGTGCAACTTTATCCACCTGGCCGCCGGATGATTCAAACAAAATGGTGGTCCCCACGCGGCGGTAAATGTTTCGCAGTGCACCCTTGGTATCGGCATCCAATGCCCGGGCATGGGACTGCGCTCCCGCAATATCCGAGTCAAGAGCGGCCACAAGGCGCGATTCACCGAGCTGACCCAGCACCACGCTGCGGAAATCCGAAACGTCTAAAGGAGCGGATCCCAGCGTGATGAGGGGTTCACGCCGCGCTTCAGTAAACCCTGTACGATATGCCCAGGAGATCCACTGGGCGAGCATGGCCAGTGTTCCGCGTGTCTGCTGATATTGTTGTAGGGCCTGCCATTTGCGTTGGAAAACAGACAGTGTCGCCGGATGAAATGGGTAGCAGATCTCAAAACGGCTGCGCAGGTATTCCCTGGCCTTGCTTTCCGTAGAAGCGCTGTCCACTGCCGTCCACTCCGGCGGCAGTTGGGCGCGTCGTTCAAAGCACCAATCCGCATAGGTCTTAGAAACGTTTTTTCGAATGCGTTCACTTCCGATATCCTCAAAAAGGCGGCGCCGGACAACTTCGCTGATTTCGGCCTCGTCATTGGCAATCAGGTCTTTGGCCACCCGCCTGACGACCTTGGTGATCCTGTCTTGCCACTGCATGTCTGTCTGGGTCATCTCCACCTGGCTGCGCGGCAGACTGATCACCGCAGCCCCCTGGGTGATGCCGGTGGTTGCCACCGTCAAATTCTGGATGAAAGCGTGAAACTGATCGGCCATCGAACGGTGACGATTCATGAAATTGAGCACCTCATCAAAAAGCAGCAGTACCGGGCCGCCCGCAGCCATGAAAATTCGGTTCAGCGATTCTGTCCCCGGTGGCGTGGTTTTGGCGGCAGTGCCCAGTTCCTGTACTCCCCTGTCTCCGGCAAGCTGCCGGGCGATATCGATCCAGGGAGTCTCCCGGCCGTCCTGCGGGTCCCACGCATTGCCCACAAAAGCGGCCACTTTGGCTTTCGGCACGGCTGAAATGCCTGCGTCTTTCAGCAGATCCGCCACACCGGAATAATCCAACGCTTTTTCCCCTGACGTTACAAGGTGATAAAGCGCCGTAAGGGTATGGGTTTTGCCTCCGCCGAACTGGGTGATCAGCGTCATGACCGGAGCGGTATTTGCCGTTTCGCCGGAAAGCCGCCGCAACACCATTCCGGCATGCTCGCGCAGCGCCCGGGTAAAACAGGTGCGGTTAAAGAATTTTTTCGGGTCGCGGTAGTCCTCGGGAGCAGTCTTGTTGATGACCTGCTCCAGATGGATGGCAAACTCGTCGGGGTTGAACGAACGACCCTGACGGACCTCCTTGCGCGGGGTTGCAACCTTAAACCAGGGTTCCATCGGTAAACTCTCCTTTAATTTCTTCTCATCATGTCAAAAAGTGTGGTTGCTGACTGTTTCAGCCGGACAAGATTGGCATAAGCGACAGGTTCAAATTCACGGTCACAAGCATACATCCGATACCGGATGCCGTCGGTAACGATGATGTCACAAGGCACACCCAGTTCCTGCACATATCCCTTGGCCTGCTCCAGGGCGCCCTCCACTCCTGCGCCCAAACGCTTAGCCTCTATTACAAAGCGACAATTTTCAGGTTTTCGCGGCAGCGATTTGAAAACCACCACGTCAATATACCGCCATTTTATCGCTATCCGCTCTGTTGGCCAGCCCAAATTCTGAAGAAACGGCACAGCAAAATGAGCCACCAGTTCATCCTCCGTAGGCAGTTCGCCAAAACCCTGCCGGTCCCAATACAGGCCGACCAAATCATTTGCTTTTGCCACCAGATCTTCGAGAAAGTCAGGTAATTCTTCAAGATCCGGCTCTTCCGGAGGTAGCTCGGGCAGCGTGGCCTCTTGCCAGCTTATCGGCGGTGAATTCAAAAACCGCTCGGCAAAATCTTTTACCCCATCATTCCATATCCGCGAACATCGAGACGGGCTTGCCCCGAAAACGCCACTATCGAAGGTATACTCCTTTGGCAATTTGCCCCACCGGACTCGTCGGGCATGCTGCAGGTCCCTGCCATTTACATCGTCAAACTGGTTTAAGAAGAGATAATCACTTGCTACAATACCGACTGCCGATATGCCGGTTATGCCGGTACGAAGAAGAAGTACGTCCCCAACTTGCATCTCATCTGCAAAGCGCCTTACAAAACCGCCTTCAAATTCATTGTCTGATCGTTCCGGCTTCCACGGGCCTGCGTCACCCGGCCCGATGAGTCCGACGCCGTGCCTTAAAAACACATCAGCGTAGGGCCGTGAAACCGGTCCGCCCGCAAGTTGCCAGAAAGAGCGGTTAGGTATAGCCATTAAATTTGCCTTTTTCCTAACTTTCACCTTTTTACTTTTTACTTTTTTATTTTGCCTTTATTTCTTAACTTTTACCTTTTTCCTTTTGCCTTTTACTTTATAATTATTCCTCTCCCGCGATTTCTTTTTCCAACTCATCCAACGGAGGAAGGATAGCCGTGATCGCCAGTCGCATAGGTTCAAGATGTTTTTCAACGATTTGCCATACCTCGGCGATGTTTACGCCTTCATATTGATGAATCAAAACATCGCGGAATCCGGCAAGCTCCCGCCAGGGAATCGCCGGCTGACCCTTCCGGTATTCTTCAGGGATACGTTTGGCAGCCTCCCCGATAACCTCGAAATTGCGAATGACAGCATCTTGAGTGCGCGGATCGTCAAAAAAGGCTTGCTTCCCCTCGGCGGTATATTCTTTTATTCGATCGATCCGTTCCAGGATTTGAACAAGATACACTCTATAATCCTTTTTCATAACGGCCTCGCTTCTTTGAGAATCCTTCGACGCAATAGCCAGTAAAGCCCATCCTCGGAAACAACATCCACTTTGACTCCGAGCAGATCCTTCAGGTCCAGAGCCAGGGCGCTCAGATCAAGCAAACTCCGCCCATCTTCCATTTTCACCAAGAGATCGATGTCGCTTTCGGGACCCGTTTCGCCTCTAGCGGCCGAACCGAAAATTCTTGGGTTTCGCGCGCCGTGCTTGGCTACTAAAGTCAATATGGCATCACGTTTGGCTTTCAATATTTGTTCAGCTTTCATATTTTATCGTCGCCTTTTTGTATTTTCCCCCTTTTGCCTTTTGCCTTTTACCTTTTTACTTATCGCGGTACCGCGAGCAGCATCGCATCCAGCAAGCGTTTTTCCTCACTGCCTTTTGGGTAAAGGGCCGACAGGGCGTTTGCAAGGCGCAGAAAATCCGGGCTGCGGTCCTGTTCGGCCTTGATAAGCGAACGCAGCGCATTGGTTTGGCCGCCCGCCTGAAGCAGCATGGCCGCATGCACACGGTCAAGTGTTGTCGCCTGCCGCATGCTGTCGCTATCCATGGCGGAAGGATCGATTGATATCTTGCCTCGGCTGCGACCGCGAATTTTAGGGGTTTTTATTTTTTCCAGTTCAGGGAACAGTGTCCTTTGCAGATTTATAACAGGGTCCTGCTCGATCCAATCTGCAGCGGATTTCGCACCCTCTTCCCCAAATAGCTGTTTGGCTCGCTCTGAAACAGGTAACAGGCGCACCACGCCTTTTTCGGTTTTTATGATCCGGTTTTCCCATTTTGGCAAATCAATCCCAAGAGGCTGGGCAAAACGGCGAGCTACGTCGAACACAAGACTGTATCCCTTCACCTTTCCCTTTGGAACGCCGTCCTCCTCGTTTTCCTCGATCTCGTCCTCATCTATTTCCTCACTTTTGCCTTTTTCCTTTTTACTTTTACCTTCTCCATTAGTGCTTTGAAGCGTCCAGAGGAAAAGAGCGGTCAGCCTTGCGTCCTCTTCCAAGGCTCCAGCCGCTCCATTTCTTGCCTGGGCCTCCTCTGTGCCAAGTACCTGCTCCAGCGCTAATCGTCCGACAGTTTCCCAAACATACGCTAAGTACCCCCGTTTGTGTGGTTCCTTTGCTGCAGGGTCTCCCCCTAAAAGTATCTCTCTTTCCGCAGGGTCAACAACTTTAGAATAGCGGCTGAAAATCTCCAGGGCCGGACCGATGCAGGCAAATACCAGGTCTGCACCGCGAATGCCCTCTATCTGAAGCCGCTCCATCCAATCTCCGACACGCTTGGGCAATTCCCGGAGGACCTCAGCCCAGTCCCCCACAGGCGCATCATCGGGCCGCGGCCGGCAGACAAGATGAACGCTGGTAGCAAGAGCGGCAGTATCTCTGGCCAATATACGGCCACCCCTTTCCGTGAGGATCGGCCACGATGCGAGAACTACAAGCCCTCCTCTAATCATTCCCGAAAGGAGTGCCTCCCATCCCTCAGTTGTTTTATGAGCAAATACAACACAACCAATACCTTCCTCCTTTAGTAGTCGCGCTCCTTCTGTAAATGTGTCAGCAGCACATTCTTCAAAAAATTGAGTGTCTTTAGGTTTACCGTTGACAAGATGTCCCCGATTCCAAACACATTCCTGGGTCTTTGGAGTCAGATTATTATTCACATCAAAGTGGTCTGCCATAAAGGGATGCTTTGGTATCGCTCGTTTTAGCCATACGAAGAAGTAGTCCGATAAGTCTGAATATGGGACAGAATCGTAATATGGTGGATCGGTAAACCATACGTCAGCAGACATATCAGGTAATGGGTGTGATCTGGCATCGGCAAGTTCCACTGTTCCTGGCCTGTTCCCCGTGACTGCACATGCTTTCAAGCTATAAGCTATTTGTGATATAATATTTGGAAAGCTTCCGCTGGATTGCGTAAACGGAGTAGCTTCTGCAAAGTCCCATCGCATAGGGAGTGCTTGTCTTCTGAAAACATGGTCCGTGGCTTCACCTGCAGAATACCAGCCCACGAGAGATGAGTGTCTATCCGTCATCCTTGATACCGCAAAGCTTAGCGATATTCTTAGAGCTTCTTTAATCCCGGGATATTCCAGTATGATTCGGGATATTACGCTTAACATGAACAACTGGCGCGAAGTGAACAGATCCCGGAATTGACTCATACCATATCGAGTGACAGCCGAGAGCCCTCGTGCATTGGGTGAAGGGCGGATGGTATTGATTTGTTCATGCGGTAGAATTTTCAGGCTTTTCGCACATTCTCTGTCTAACTTTTTAATATACTGTTCAGTCTTCCAGACCGCTCTATAATCTCGCTTGGTAAACGTGCGATAGTTGCGACCCTTTTGCCCGTTATGGATTAGCACAACAGCTAAGCCCAAAGCCCCTCCGATACGCTCGCCGACGTGGTCAAACAGGACTGATGCGCCACCTCTTTGTTCCGAAAGTTGATAACGGATCCTTGCGGAACTGAGAACGCTTTTACAATGAGGACAAGTTGCCTTTGCCTGCGAAATGAAGGGAGTTCCAACTTCTTTTTCAGTTTTCGGTTGAGTTATCTTTAAGTCAAGTCCCGGTAGGCCATCACGCCCCGCTATTGACCGTATGTCAAGGGAAAATCGTCGGGCTGGCTTGCTGCTCAGCCAAAGAGACTTTACCAATGGGATTTCGCCGCCGCATTTGGGCGATTCGCACTTCACTGTTCGTGCCCAGAGATAAGCAATTGGTGTTGCCCCATCCGAGTCTTTAGGATAGAACTCAGTCAACTCATTTTCAGCAGTCTCCTTAATCAATGCTCCTACACGACATAATTCCTCGGATAGTTCGGGCCCATAACGCGGTAAGTTATCGAGCATCAATTTGAGCGTGAGCCCAGCTACGGGATTAAGGTCAGATGCAAAAGTTTCACAGCCCAAGCGCAACGCTTCCAACGGAATTGATCCGCCACCTGCAAATGGGTCCACCACCAGTGGGGTTTCTTCAGGATGAGCCGCTTTTATAAGAGATCGAGAAGTTTCTATATAGTCCTTATCAGCGGAATTATCCCAGTTCGCAAAGTCACCAATGAATTTTAAAAGGACCTTCCTTATACCTTCGGGCGTCTCAACTTCCTTCGTCCATCCTGCAGGTCGGTTAGACTTGCTTAAAAGGATATTTTTGGCCGCAACCTTAAAATTCTCAGGGCAATGTTCATCGCAAGGATCAGGCAAAAGCAGTGCCATCAGCATCGCCCGGCATGCCGCTAACGGCCTTCGCGCCCACCATTGGTGGACCCCCTGTGGATGATTCCGAAAGATTTTCTTTTCAGAAAGAGAGTGCTTCGAAACCACGGCAATGGGAAAGTCAACCTCAGCCAAACGCTTACATTCTTTGGGGATCATAAATTTTCCTCTGCCAGTCGAGCAATGAAACCTCTTCCGTCTACGGGAGCGTGAGGGCAGTCAACCAAAAATTGGCTGAGAGACCTTGCTGTCCTTCCGCTATCCCGGCCAGTGTAGCGTTGCGGTCCCGTCCGCCTGTCGCAGTAAGTCACGAAGAGATGATGTCTAGCACGTGTCAATGAAACATAAAGTAACCGCCGCTCATCATCGACCGCGTCACCTTGTGCCCGACCCGGAATGTATTGATCCTCCACAGCTGCAATAATAACGGCTTCAGCGGTCAATCCTTTGGCTTTATGCATCGTGAGTAAATTGACTGCACCTATCTCAATCTCTTGTTCAATGTCCTCACTCGCCACCTCTGTGGCCCGAACCAATTCCTCGATGGACGTTGCTTCGACCGCTTCAGCAGCACGATCGAACTCCAGCAGGGTGGATTCGCGCAGGTCCACGTTTTCGATCAAATTTTCAGCTGCTCTACGCACTGCATCCATGAGCTCATCTCGTGTCTCCTGCTCCTCTTGGACGTTCATGGGAAATAAGTCCTCGATCCTGTTCAGCACAAGGCTAATGGCGTTGGAAAGGCGACGCCTGTGGTTGTCTGGTAGGAGGTTGGCATTTTCATGCGCGTCGAGTATGGTTTGAGCGAAGCTAGTCCCGCGGCGGCGTGCAAGATCGTAAAGAGCAGTAATCGCACCCGAGCCGATGCCATGGCACCAGACCTGCAAAAGGGTGCGCCAAGCCAAGTTGTCCACCCGCCTAACAGCCAGTCGCATAAAGGATAGAAAGGCTCTTCCGTCACCGCTATCCAATGGGTTCGCAATATCGGTTCGGGCTGACACTCGTATCCCCGCTGCTTCAAGTCTCTCTCGGATCGGACCGGAAAAAACGCCCTTACGATCGGATCTAACAAGTATCAAGATCTCATCAGGATGAAGTCCGTGGTGCTCGATAAGGTGATTGCAGAGGCCAGCAATGCCTGCGGCCTCCAAATCTTGGTTGAAGAATCGCAGAAGCGCAACTTCACCTTGTCCTCTGCCGGGTTCCGGTCTGATTTCTTTTTCGATGCGTCGAAGGTCCTGCTGTGCAACAAAAAGACCAAGGTCAAGAATACCGCAGTCGCAACGCATGCATATCTCCAATGAAAGCTCTTCTGCTCCTCTAAAATCACGAGAAAACCTGCGTATGCCCTCCGGATGCGCCTTGCGAAAACCATATATGCTCTGGTCGTCATCTCCTGCTATAAACAATTCTATGCCGCGTGAAGAAATCTCATTCACAACAGCAAGGTCACACCGGTTAAGGTCTTGGTATTCGTCGACGAGTAGATATTCAAGCGGGCCTTCCAGCTCACAGTCCCCACGTTGTTCAAGAGCCTTTTTGAGTTGATAGACTAATTCTGACCGCAGTGTATAGCCGTATACTTGTCGATGTTCTCTCCATGCACCAAGAAACCGTGGGTTGGGAAAACGCCTCTCCCAATCATTCTCGTCCGCCGTCAAGCTTTGCCAGTCGGCTGAAAGATCATTTAGAAGGCCTCTCGCTTCGCGAACAAATTGCAAGTTGAGCAGAGACTTTAGGTCTTCTAGGATAAGGTTGCGCTCTTCCCAATCATCTGCAATTCGAATGGGTTGTGGCAATTCCCTGACGCGATTAGCGTTCGTCAGGATTTGTCGGAGCGCATAAGAATGAAGTGTAGAAATGCGGGGGCACACTTCTTCGCCCAGTTCACCCTCAACACGTTGCCGAAGTTCACGAGCAGCAGCGCGCGTGAATGTGACGGCCTGAATACTACCAGCACCCACGTCTTGGACAGTAACAAGGAAACAGATGTGCCGTGTCAGAGTGAGTGTCTTACCTGTGCCTGGTCCAGCAAGTAATCTCGCGTGACTACCCACATGTGAGGCAGCCATTCTTTGTTCTGCTAGCAGATTGTCGTCCCATGCCATTACTCTCAATCTCCTTGTTTACTATTGTCCCTGCCGAGCAAGGTATATCATTCCTATGGCCCCTATGACCCCTTTGTGCCCCCATTTCACTTGGAGGGAGCCGATGGTTTTTTAAGGCCCTTTCTGAGGCTAAGATATTTTATAATCATGCCTTCCCGCTCCTCTCTAAAACTGCTCCACCCGCCGCTGTCAGACGGTATTTCTGCATCCGGCTGTTGGGCTTATCAGGTATTGTATATTCAATGAATCCTGCCGATAGAGCCGGGTGCAGATAATTCTGGCGGAATGTCAGCCGGTGTTTGACGTCTGAAGCCTCGTGCAATTGGCTGGATGACAATTCGCCTTTTTGGAGCAGTGATAGAAAACGCTGGACTGGATCGCCTGACTCGGTCGGCGACTGGGTCGGTTTTGGTGTCGTAGCTATTTCTTCCGCAGCCTCCATCATCGAAAATGCCCCTATTGTCCCCATTAAGCCCCTTTTAGCCATGGGGCCGCCTAATATCACTTTTATCCACCGGCAAGGTGAAGTCCTGTTTGTCGGGTTTATTTCCTGTTTGAGAGGCAACATGTCGCAAAAATATCCTATTTCATCTACGATGTGTTACTCCGTATCCCCTATGTCCCATAAATGTCCCATTCCCGAAAGGCATAATCCTTCCCCATCCGCTTCTTTATAAGATATCTGTTAGAGGTTTTTGCCTTTCCGGCTTGTAAATCTTCTTATAAGACCGCCGTTAATTCTCGGATGTCGGGTTTGACGGGTATATGACGGGTTTCTCAATCATCTCTCTCCGATATAACATGGTTGCCCTTTTTACCCTTTTGGTGCCCCTTTCATCATCCCATCGAGTTATTCCTATATTTATTCCCACATTAAAGTGGTATTCCTACTTTTCCTTTTTTCTCTGCCATTTGGCGTCCCTGCCTTTCCCCAGCATCTCCAGTTTCCCATGCTCCCGCCATCGGTTCATGACCAGTCGGATGGTATCGCGGCTCACGTTGGGGCAAAGCCGTTCCACATCAGAGATACCAAAAGGGCCGATCATGTTGCCAAGAGAATATTCCACCAAATCGGTTTTGGAGCCGCGCTTCGGCCGCTGCCTTTCAGCCCGCTCCTCGAATTCGCGGTAGGCCCTCCGCCAGACCGAAAGAAGATATGTGAACCACGGCAGGAAGTCATGCCTGCCTTCATGCCAGCCCGAGGAGCTGATTTTCAAAGCTTCGTAGTAGTCCTCCTTGGTCTGTTCCACGATTCGTTCAAAACTGATGTATCTCCCGACTTCGTGACCGTGGTGGTAACAGAAGAGCAGGGTTAACAACCTGGATATGCGTCCGTTACCGTCCCGGAATGGATGGATGCAAAGAAAATCCAGTACAAAGCACGCTGACGCCAGAAGCGGCGTAACCTGCAACTGGTCGAAAGAATGGCGATACGCCAAGCACAGTTCCTCCATTGCCCCTGGAACGCCTTCGGGGGCAAGGGGCCGAAAGCGAATCTCTCGTCGTCCGTCAGGAAGAATCTCGATGATGTCGTTGGGCGTGGTTTTCCATTGCCCGGCATCACCGCTTGTTCCACCCTGAGCCAGGGCATGGAGGCGCAGACAGGTTTCCGGCACAATGGGTATCTTGCGGTAATCCGTGTGTATCCAGTTCAGCGCCATCCGATAGCCAACGATCTCTTCTTCCGATCGGTCGCGAGGGCGGGTATTGCCGATGACAAGGGGTCGCAAACGATTTTTCTCAACCGTAACTCCCTCGATTCGGTTGGATGATTCCGCACTCTCAATTAGTGCCATTTCTCGAAGGGTTTTAAGGAGTTGTGGAGATTGCTTTTCGAAAACCTGCTGGCGCCCCTTGGATTCGGCTAAGGTTTCCAGCAACCATACCATGGAAAGCGGTAGTTTTGTGTCCTGAAGTCGTGTTCCTCGAAAACTCATCATGTTATGTGATCTCCATACGGAGCCTCATCCTCCCGCACCTGCATCGGTTTCGTCATAGCGTTGACCTCCAACCAGTAGTGGGCCACCTTGGTCACCTCGCGCCAGGGAAACTTAGCGGGATCTTTGATCGGCTCCTGCAACGTGGGTTGAGCGTTACAGTTGGTAACGATGTAAAGCCAGTAGCAGTCGGGCCGATCTTCGGCCACGCGCCTTTCGTTGGGTGTGAGCAAGATTGTGCCGGTGGATGCGGCAATGCCTTTGACCTCGATGAGGCGCAGTTCGCCGGAGTTTAGATCAAGGCTCGTGATATCATAGCCGAGGTTTTTTTCGTGAACATCATAAACCTGACGGCCGTTTGCCTCTTCATATTCCATTACGACCTGCATGGCAACACTCTCGGTTTCCAGATTGGGCCGCATGCGCTTAACATCCGGCGCTTCACGCTCCGGATGCGGCAAAACCAGCACGCTGGCAATCCGATCCACCGCCTGAAGGGAAAGCGACCGCTGGCGTTCCAGTTCCTGCCTGCGTCGCTCACGTCGAGCCAGAAGCTCCGCATGCCGGTTTTCGGCTCTTGCCAGTCGGCCGTCGGCGCCTTGAACCCCGGATTCTTTTTCATCCGTTACCCTGCCGATTTCCTCATCGGCCCGCTGCAAAAGCTCTGTCAGGGAAAGTTCCACATGATCGCCGATGCGGGTCACCTCTGCCAGACGCTCTTTGCGGGTTTCTTCAAGCAGCGGCTGAAGCACGTTTTCATAAAGCCAATCCGAAGCCTCCGACGCTGATGCAACCGCAGGGAGATTCTGCGGCGGGACGACCGGTGTAAAGTTTCCCAGCATGTGCGGCTCGCGCAGGCTCGGCTGGCCATTTTGAGTCAGCTCTATGGCAAACAGGCGCTCATGGATGATATTGCCCAGTCCGTCCACCACCCGAGCGCGGTAAAAATCGATGCGAGCCGGCTCTTCATGCTGAAGGGAATAAAAACAGGCTCCCTTGCCGAAAGCATCTGCAGCGCGCGAAAAGGTATGGCGACGGATCGCCTCAAAAAGGGGATGGCCGGGGGTAACCCATTCAAGGTTCCTTGTTTCGGCTGTATCCCGGTCGGTTGAGCAGCGGGGGTATCTGTTGGCAAGCGGCGGCAGCTTCCAATTTGCGTCCAGCTCATATTGCCGCAAGGCTGAAGGCGTCGGGGCCGGTTCAAATGTGTGGGGAGATCCTTCGATGACTTTGAGTTTAAAAGGCACATAGTCGGAGGCCTCCCGGATGAAACGCGCGATCGTTTCCGGGACAACCCGGCGTTCCTGCGCCCGGGCCTTTCGTTCAATCAGCATCTCCAGGTTAAGCTTTTTGGAGGCCAGGCCTTCCAGCGCGTTTTGGCAAATGGCGCGAAATCGGCCCTCATCCACATTTTCAAGCAGGCGATCTTCAAGATCGGCATCCCCCAGCTTTCCGGCATAATAATCGCGCAGGATGCGTTCAACATGGGCGGCAGGCAGCACCTCTCCCACGACATTAAAGACGGCGTCGTCATCCAAAGCATCCCGGATTTCCTGAAGTTTTTCAAGAAGGCGCTGCAGCACCCGACCCTCGATGGTGTTTTTTGCCACAAAATTGAAAATAAGGCAGTCCTTGCGCTGGCCATAGCGATGGATGCGGCCCATGCGCTGTTCCAGGCGATTCGGGTTCCACGGAATGTCATAGTTGAAAAGGAAATTGCAAACTTGCAGGTTGATGCCTTCCCCGGCCGCTTCGGTGGCGACTAGAACCTGAATATCGCCCTCGCGGAACTGCTGTTCCGAAAAGAGTCTTGTTCCGGGTTCATTTCGCGATCCCGCCTTCATCCCGCCGTGGATAGAGCCGACCTTGAATCCCCATGATTTCAGGTTGTCCATCAGATAATTGAGGGTGTCTTTAAACTCGGTAAATATTAAAAGACGTCTCTCCGTGTGGTCGAAAAAACCTTCCTTATGCAGCAGGTCTTTGAGCTTGGAGAGCTTAGCCTCCCACTGCGTTCCCTCAATCGTTTTGGCCTGGTCGGCAAGCTGGCGAAGCTCCCCTATTTCTTCGCGCACCTGATCGGCATTGCCTGCCAAAGTGATGGCTTCCAGCATTTCTTCCAACCGCTCGCGCTCAAAGTCCTCCATCTCTTCGAGTTCTTCAGGATCAGGGAGGTCCGGCGGCGCCTGCCGGGCCAGTTCCTGGGCGCGTTTTAATCCTTCCTCCAATCGCCGAATGCGGTTCTCCAAGCTCCGCTGCATCGCAAAGGTGCTGGAGGCCAGCCGGCGCTGATATAATGACATCAGAAAGCCGACCGCCCGGGCGCGAGGGTCATCGCCCTGGGCGGCTGCTTTCGCGCTTTGCCGCTTCACAAATCGGGTGACATCCTTGTAAAGTTCAAATTCCGGGCCGTCGAATTGGAAATCGACCGTATGGGGAATTCTTTTGGTAAATATTTTTTCCGCCGCCCATGAGCCGTCCGGCCGCCGCTCCGGAAAATAAACCATCGCCTCCTTGGTGCGTCTAAGATAAAAAGGAGCCCGCCGGCGTTCCATGGCCTCCCGGATCGACCGGACATCGGCATAGGCATCTTCATCCAGAAGCTGCAGAAAAAGGGAAAAGTTTTCCGGATCGCCTTTATGGGGGGTTGCCGTCAGCAGGAGTTCATGGTCCGAAGCGTCTCTGAGCAGCTCGCCCAAGGCATAGCGGGCGGTCTTGCGTGCCGGAGGGGTCCAGGACATGCGGTGGGCTTCGTCAATAATAACAAGGTCCCAATGAACCTGCTTTAATCCGGGCAATATCTCGGTTCGCTTGGCAAGATCAAGGGATGTAATAACCTTTTTTTGTTCAAGCCATTGATTGACCCCGAACTGGTCGCGGATGTCGCTCCCTTTCATGACGAGAAATTTTTCGTCAAACTTTTCCTTAAGCTCGCGCTGCCATTGAAAGGATAAATTCGCCGGGCAGACGACCAGAACCCTTTCCGCTAAACCCCTAAGCTGTAATTCACGGATAAGGAGTCCGGCCATGATGGTTTTGCCGGCGCCGGCATCGTCTGCAAGTAAAAACCGAACACGGGCCACCTTAAGAAGATAGTCATAGACGGCTTCAAGCTGGTGGGGCAGCGGATCAACCCGGGAAATGGAAAGGCCGAAATAGGGATCAAATTCATAGGCGATGCCAAGGGCATAGGCTTGCAGGCCCAGACGAAGCACCTGACCGTCACCGTCATAGCGATATTCGGTATCAATAATGGAAAGGGTTTTTAAATCCTGAGAACGAAGTGTTACTTTGCGAAAACGCTCAGACTGCACCCCAACTAAACCGAATACCCAGGTTTCGTCTCCGCTTGGACGGACTGTCTCGACACGCATGGGCTCGCTGAAAAGCGGGCCTGTCAGTATCTGTCCTTCATGCGGCGCTTCGCTTTGGGGCATCCGTTCACCTTTTTGGCCGGAGCCATTGAAATTATTGAAATTTTGTTGTTCGGTTGAATATCAAAAGGACGTGATGGCGGATTCTATAATGCTTTTTGTTCAAAACGCCACCTGTCAATTTTTTTTTAGGTGCGATGAAACAAAAACAGCATAAAAATGAATGATCTTGCAATGAAATGAATTTAATACAGTTTTACTTAGGCTGTGTCAACAAAAAGATACAAGCAAATTAAAGAGTTATATAAAAAAGATTAGGCGGAAGGCTGGGAAAAGGTTTAAGGCTAAAGGCTGAAGGCAAAAGGCTCAAGACTATAGACTGAAGGCAATATAGAGGAGCCAGAAGACGGAAGGCAGGAGGAAAAGGGTAAAGGCTATGGACTGAAGGCAGGGTAACCGGGAGGCGGAAAAGACCTGAGGCTGGAAAGCGTTAAAAAGAGATTGAGGCCAAGACTGAGCTTTAGACATGATGAGCTCTTGAACTTATGAACTAGGAGAATCAAAATGAGGTAAAAACACAAGATGGGTCTGTTAAAGCATTCTGTGTGTGATGCAAACTCTTTTTCTCAACCCCTCCTATCATAGCAGGAGTTCGGGACACTTTGGTAGCTTCAGTTACGATGCGGGAACCCTGCGTTTCCGGGCCTCCGGAATCCTCTTCAATTGGATGACTAACCGAAGTGCTTCATTCACCGCTTCGTCATTTGGAAACGCTTTTGCAACGTCAGGAGATAATAATACGAGGTTTGTCCCCTGCTCGTAACGCTTGGCATATTTTCCTCGCACGCCATCCTTGAGCAGTGTGCCGAGATCGTATTCGGGGCGAAGTTCTTTAGCGGTTTCGCCTTTTGATTTCCTTTTCATAATCGCTACGTTCCTTTCGAGTAAGTTCCCGCGCACTGATGATGCGGATCCGATCACCGCGGTCAGTATGCGATACCATCAAAAAACGACCGTTATCCGAGGTCCCGATGGTGATGAACCGATCTTCCTGGTCAGAATGATCGGGATCATAAATCGTGATACTCAGTCTGTCACTAAAAACGGTGGCTGCCTCTCTAAAGTCAACACAATGTTTCTGTAAGTTCGTTTTGGCTTTCTTATAATCCCATTCGAAATCGATCATGGATTAATCTTTCTCAACTTGGGCAAACTTAATTTTGTCGTTCCGAAAACGGATTTTCTTTTAACAGGGCGAAGCGTGCATCTGCCAGCTCTTGAATGATTTGCGGCAATCTATGATAACACTCCCAGAAGGCCGATGAGGTAAAGTGGTTCAAATGCGTTTCGTCTTTCCCGCTTTGTGTTCATCAACGGCTCTTTGCACCAACTTGTCCAGTTTGCCTGTTGCGCTATCCATTTTTATCTGACGATCCCATTCGGTAGCATCAAATTCGATAAACCATGAGCGAAAAGCGGCCAGTTGGCCGGGACTGAGCTTTTTGACAGTCTGCTCAAGCATTTCGACTTGTGACATGGTCTTTCTCCTTTATGGTATTTTCTTTTTCCCCCAAAATAATTTAACCTTAGCATTTACATCAAACAAAATCAACCGGCTGAAAGATGGGGGCAGGAGACAGAATGCTGAAGGCTGAAGGCTGAAGGCCATAAAGCTGATAAGCTGTTAAGCCGGGAAGTTGGGAGGCAGGGGGAAAAGGCTGAAGGCAGGAGTAAAAGGGTAAAGGCTGGGAGGGAAGCCCTAAAAAAACGAGGCTAAGGCCTGAGGTTGAGAAAAAGATAGCAGCCGGGAAAAGGCTTGGGGCTGTGTGAAAGACAAAATCAAGATCAGGAGCCAGAAGTCAGAAGGCAAAAGTCAGCGGCCAAGCCGTCTTGAGATAGCTTACGGAGGTCCAAAGATATCAGCCGGCTTCAAAACCGCCGATATGTCTGACAACATTGAATTGAAAAAGGTATATTTGCTATTCCTGATACATCCAGGAAAGAACCATCTCAACCTGCTGCGATGTTTCAGGAGAGGGTTTGTCTCTGTCTTCGGTATTTTTCCGCAGTTCCCGGATAAGTGATAAAATCTTTTGACCTGATGCAATCCCGTGCCTTGCAAGATAGCAGCCCACCACCGTGCCGGTGCGGCCCCGGCCGCCCCAGCAGTGGACGTAAACCGGCTGATTATCGGCTATGCTTTGATCGATCCGATCTAAAATCCGGCGCATTTCGCTTCTCGATGGAACCCAGGTGTCCCTTATCGGCATGCTGTCAAAGAATACCTCGATGCCCATATCATCGGCTATCGATTTCATCAGCCCTTTATATGGAGTAAAGGCTTTGCCGTCCCAATTGATTTCATAAGCTCGCTTTTTTAGCCGCCAGTCGCAGGGAGAGATCCTTTAGATACGCTGATTTTTCGATACGCACTGTCCAGTCTGCAGGAATCGCCTCGATCCCAAGACAGGCGCCGCTGATGGAGCCTGCGATGCAGGCAACGGAATCCGAATCGCCGCCGGTGTTGGCGCCCCTTAACACCACAGCCTTATAGTCGCTTGGATATCGCAGCAAACAATACAGCGCCAGGGCGGCCGCCTCTTCACCGATCCACCCCTTCCCAAGGTGGTTTAAAGCCTCTTCCTCGTTTGGCCAATCCAGGCAATTTTTAACTTTGGCTATGGCTGCATCGAATTCTCCGGATATGCCCCTGGTAAAAGAAAGCACCTCTTTTACCATGTCGCCGGGGTCAGCCCCGTCAAGAGCAAGCTTTACCAGATAGGCAACGCCGATGCTTGCGGCAACGGCGGTCCGGTGCCCATGGGTGCAGATGCCGGATGCCCGGGCAACCGCTTTCAGTTTTTCGGGATTATTCTGATATAAATAGCCGATGGCCGCCACCCGCATGGCGGAACCGCACCCCTTTGAATCGGCCACGCCGCTTTCGGACCAGTGCGTCCCGCGTTCCATGTTCAAAACCCCTGTCAGGCAGGTCCTTCCCGGCGCCCGGTTGTTTTCCGGCGAGTTCCGCCATTTGACGAATTCGTCCCTGACGGCTGTCATGATGGCTTCAAGGTCCTGGTCCCCCGCTTTAATCAGGGCCTCGGCAACGGCAATGCTCATCTGGGTGTCGTCCGAAAAAAGCGCCGGCTCAGGCAAATCCTTGATGCCGCCCGGACCAAACTTTTTCTTTATTTCCGACAAGGTCAAAAATTCAGTCGGATATCCCAGGGCATCCCCGATGGCCAAACCGAAAATAATCCCTTTTGCTTTTGATATGGTCATAGTCAATCTCACGAAATTGGGAAAGGTGACATGTCTTTGTAATAAATTTTACAAATAAGACCACAAAAGAGCCCTTTTGGGAAATAAATAATTAGCTTGCGTAAAATGGATCATTCCCCCCGGACTAATGAGTTCTGTCGATGAAATTCAAAAGCTATATAAACACCTTATTCGGAGTGTATTATCTCTGGAAGTGGAGGTATTTTCAGGGACGGCAGGCACGTGCGTTGGAGGTTACGAAAATAATTAAAGGGGTGTCAGACGCTAATCAACCTCTCAACAACATTTCAGGGGCCGCCGAAGTTGGCAAACCCCTGAATTTTATTGCTAAAATTGGAGCGGGAAACGGGATTTGAACCCGCGACTTCGACCTTGGCAAGGTCGCACTCTACCACTGAGTTATTCCCGCTCTGAAAATGTCCCTTTTAATTATTCGGATGGTTTTTGTCAATAAAAAAATGCGGGTTATCCATTCATTCGCAAAAGTTTTCTGAACCGGATAAAATAATCGGCGCCGGACCATACCGTAAATATAAGTGCACCCCACAGGAAAAACCGTCCAATGGCATTCAAATCCACGCCGAAATAGGGATAGTGGAAGACAAGGGGAATGAGGGCGGCAATCTGAAAACCGGTTTTATATTTTCCCAGCCAGGAGGCGGAAACATCTTTGCGGTTTTCGGCAATGATATTGCGTAGTCCGGTTACGGCCAGCTCGCGACCGATAATCACACAGACCATCCAGGCCGGAACCCACCCCACGGCGGTCAGCATGATAAACGTCGTGGACACCAGCAGCTTGTCCGCCACCGGATCCATCACCCGGCCGAAAGTGGTCACAAGTCCCCTCTTTCGGGCCAGATATCCGTCCAGATAATCGGTAATGGCGGCCGCGCTGAATAAGATCGCCGCCAGAAAAGTGCAGACCCGATTCGGGAAAAGGAGCAGCAGCACAATCGCCGGCAACACAGATATCCGGTATATGATCAGCGTATTGGGATGGCTCAGGATTCTTTTTAGGCGTGTGGAAGACATCATTGCTGTTTGCCTGACTCGACTTCAAGGTATTTATCCCGGCAGCGGGTGCTGCAAAAGAAAAGCTCCCGGCCCGCACGGGTAATCCGGATCGCGTCTTTTTTTGGAAAGTAAACCTCGCAAAAAGGGTCTTTGACCATGACATCATCGATTTCAGCGGTTTTCTGACGATATGCCGTGGTTCTTGTCGTATTCTGAGGCGCCAGCCATGACTTCACCACGCGATAAAGCAGATATAACAGTCCCAGGAATATTAATAATCTCATCTTATCCGAATGATCCTTTGTTCATGTTCCACCAGCGCATCCCGCAAAGACTGCATGTCTTTTTGCAAGACCGGATGCGCCACATGGGGATCTATATCACACATCGGCTGCAACACAAAGCGTCTTTGGTGCATGCGCGGGTGCGGAATAATCAATTCAGCGGACGCCAGTATCAGGCGGTCATACAGCAGAATATCCAGATCGAGAATGCGGGGACCGAATCGGATTGCATCCTTTTTTCGCCCGAAGTCTTTTTCAACCTGCTTTAATTCCCTGAAAAGAACCGCCGGTTCGCTTCGGGTTTCAATTTCAACAACCGCGTTGACAAACCAATCCTGATCGTCATAGTCCACCGGTTCGGTCCGGTAAAAGTGGGATCGGGACTTTAAAACCGAACGCCCCCCGGCCGTCAGTGCGGCAATCCCCTTGCGGCAGTTCAGGAGCTTATCACCGATATTCGATCCGACCGATATAAATGCGGTATGGAACGGCATCTGCGGAATCAGAATCCGATGGAACGGATCCGTTCAATCACCTCTTTCATTCTTTCCTGCCCGACCGTCAGGGCCATGCGGACATACCCTTCCCCGGCAGCGCCGAATCCATTGCCGGGGGTGCACACGACCCCGGCTTTCAGCAACAAATGGCTGGTGAATTCGGCCGAGGTATACCCCTTGGGGACCCCGATCCAGACATAAAAAGTGGCTCGCGGCATTTCCACCGACAGGCCCAGGTCGATCAGACCGTTCACCAGAATATCCCGGCGGGCGGCGTATTCCTTATTCATTTCCGTCACGCAGCCCTGATCGCCTTCCAGAGCGGCGATGCCGGCAATTTGCACCGCCTGGAATGCCCCGGAATCAATATTGCTTTTTATCTGGCCCAGGGCCTGGATGACATCGCTGCGGCCGACGGCAAACCCGAGGCGCCATCCGGTCATATTGTAAGTTTTGGAAAGGGAGTGAAATTCAATGCCGACTTCCCCGGCGCCGTCCGTTTCCAGAAAGCTGATCGGCCGGTAGCCGCCAAACGCCATTTCGGTATAAGCGGCATCATGGCACACGATGATCCGGTGCTTTTCGGCAAAGGCCACCACTTCCTTGAAAAATTCGGCCGTGGCCACCGCCGCCGTGGGATTGTTCGGATAATTGATAAACATCAGCTTGGCGCTGCGGGCGACATCCTCAGGAATTGCGGTGAGATCCGGCAGAAAATCGTTCTCCTTCAGAAGGTCCATGAAGTAAGTCCGGCCCCCGGCGAACTGCACGCCGATATGATAAACCGGATACCCCGGACTGCTGGCCAGGGCCAAATCCCCCGGGTTGATGAACGCCAGGGGAATATGCGCGATCCCCTCTTTGGACCCGATCAGGGTTACGACCTCTTTGGCATGATCCAAGGTTACATTAAACCGTTTCCGGTACCAGCGGGCGACGGCGGCATTGAAATCCACCATGCCGCTATAGGAAGGATAGCGATGGTTGGCCGGATCGGCAGCAGCTTCGTTCAGCGCCGCGATGATATGCGGCGGCGTCGGCATGTCCGGATCGCCGACCCCAACGTCGATAATGTCAACGCCTTTTTTTCGGACCTCGTCCTTTTGTCGGTCAATCTCTTTAAACAGGTAGGGCGGCAGGCTTTTGAGTCGATCGGATTTCTCGATGGTCAGCATAGTCTATGTTCCTTCTCCGAATATGATACTGCTGTTTCTAAAGTGTTATCCCGGAAACTTCAACCGGCGTATTCGCCGGAAGTGAGCGTTGCCTGTTGTCAGTTATCCGTTAAAAGAAAAGCGGCATGAGATGACTCCGCGACGGACAACCGACAACAGGCAACTGATGCTATTCATAATTCCAAGCATCCCCCCAAAGTTTTCCTTTGTAGATGATACGGGCGTCGCCTTCAAGAAAAATATTAAAAAAATGGCCGTTTTTTTCATTGAAATAGATGCGCAGACGCCCCCCGCTTCTGGTTTCAACATCGACGGGCGACGGTTTTTCAGATTGGGCGGCCAATACGACGGCGCAGGCAATCGCACCGGTTCCGCATGCCAGGGTTTCATCTTCAACCCCGCGTTCATAAGTCCGTACGGCAACGACGCCGTCCGGCCGCAGGCTGATAAAATTGACATTGGTTCCGGCCGGCGCAAATTTAAGATGCCGGCGAATTTCCCGGCCGATTGTCACAACCGGGACCGCATCCAGGTCCGTTGCCGTCACCACCACGTGCGGCACTCCGGTGTTTACGCTCGAAAATGCCAGGGGGCCGGTTGACAGCGACACCACCTCGTTTAGTTTGAGATTGTCCGGATCGGGCATGCTGATCTTTACGCGCCGGTCCGAAACCGTCGCCGATACGGTCCCCGCATCGGTTTCAAAGGACATGTCGGGGCCGGCAATATGATTGACAAGGGCAAAACGGGCCACGCATCTGGCGCCGTTGCCGCACATCTCGGCCGGACTGCCGTCGGAATTAAAAAACCGCCACTTGAAATCGGCGGCTTTCGATGTTTCCACCAGGATCAGGCCGTCCGCCCCCGCCGACATCCTGCGGCAGCAAACCTTGCGGGCAAATGTCCCCATATCTGCGCCGGCGATAATCGCCGAGCGATTGTCGATGATGATAAAATCGTTGCCGCTGCCGCTCATTTTAAAAAAAGGAATTTTCAGCATCTCGTCCAAAAAGTTTGGGGCATTGAGTATTTGAATTTGAGATTTGTTTGTATTTTGGTGCCTGGAATTTGTATTTTAAAACATAAAACTCAAGGCAAACTGCTTAACGCTGTACCGGCACTAAAAAAAAGTTTTTTATCGGATAAAAAATTCAGTGCTCAAACGCGACCATGCCGGAATCTTTACCGGTTAAACCGCTTTGCGAATAGGGCGTCACTTTATAGATGTAGCGGTAGCCGCTCTCCAGAGGTTCCTGATATTCAAGCGGTCCCGGGGCGGCGGCATCCGTCCCCATTTTCCGGTTCGAAATCACGGCCACCCTTTCAAACAGGACCGGGCAGGTGGGGCAGTTTGAATCCGCAAGCCGCGTTTTTGACCGGTAAACGTAAAAGCCGGCGGCCGCCGGACCCTTTCCTGCAATGGGGTTCCAGTTCAGGCGCAGGGTGTCGCCGTTGATGGTTTTGCCTAAACGGCCGACCGCAGCCGGCGCATCATCCCGCAGCGGGGGTCGCGGCGGCGCTTTTTTTCCGCACCCTGTCCATAGAAAGCCGACTGCCAGCAGAATCAGGATGTACGGCCGGATATTTCTGCCTGTTTTCAAGAGCATCGATTAACGTCGGTTGTTTTTTTCAAGTATTTTTCAGCCTTGGAAATCGCTTTTTTTACGGCCGTGGTGGCGGTTCCGCCTGTGGATGTACGTCGGTCGACCATCCGCTCGGTAGCCAGAACCTGATAGATATCTTCCTTGATCAGGGACGAAAATTTCCGGAGTTCCGCCAGGGACAAATCATGCAGCTCTTTGCCCGTTGAGAGCGCGTAGGCCACCGCTTTGCCGACGGCGCCGTGGGCCTGGCGAAACGACATCCCCTGCCCCACCAGGTAATCGGCCAGATCGGTCGCATTCAAATAGCCGGTGCGGGTCGCCCGCAGCATGACCTCCTTTTTAAACCGCAGCCGAGGCAGCATCTGGATATAAATCAGGATACAGGCCTTGAGCGTGTCGACCGCATCAAAGAGGGGCGCCTTATCCTCCTGCATGTCGCGATTATAGGCCAGCGGAAGTCCTTTCATAACCGTAAGCAGGGAAACCAGGTCGCCGAATACCCGGCCGGCTTTTCCCCGGACCAATTCCGGCACATCCGGGTTTTTCTTCTGGGGCATAATGCTGCTGCCGGTGGAAAACGCATCCGGAATCTCCACAAAGCCGAACTCGGAAGAAGACCACAAAACCAGTTCTTCCGAAATGCGGCTGAAATGAACCATGCAGATGCTGGCGCAGGACAGGAACTCTAAAATAAAATCCCGGTCGGACACGGTGTCCATGCTGTTGGCCGACACCGCCGGAAAAGCCAGCAGCTTGGCGGTATATTCCCTGTCGATGGGGTAGGTGGTGCCGGCCAGGGCCGCGCTCCCCAGCGGCATGACATTGATGCGTTGATAGCAGTCCTGAAACCTTTCCGCATCGCGGGAAAACATCTCATAGTAAGCCATCAGATGGTGCGACAACAGGACCGGCTGGGCCCGCTGCAGGTGCGTGTAGCCCGGCATGACCACATCCAGGTGAGACTTTGCCTGGGCCACGATTTCCTTGCGCAGTTGAAACAGAAGCCGGATGACGGCGGCCGTTTCATCCCGCAGATACATGCGCACATCCAGGGCCACCTGGTCATTGCGGCTCCGGGCGGTATGCAGCTTCTGGGCCACCCGCCCCAGGTTTTGCGCCAGGCGCGCCTCGATGTGCATGTGGATATCTTCCAGACTGTCGTCGAACAGGAACACTCCCTGCTCGATCTCTTTCAGAATCGCGCGCAGTCCCTGCACCAGTTCGGCCGATTCCGCTTCGGAGATGATGCCCGCCCTGGCGAGCATCCGGCAGTGGGCGATGCTTCCTTCCACATCATAGGCATACAGCCGTTTGTCGAGATCGATCGACGCTGTAAACGCTTCAACGCCCTTGTCCGTCTGTTCTGAAAATCTTCCGTCCCAAGGCTTTTGAGACATGCCTGACTCCTTCTTCCCTCTAATCAAAAAACGCTTAAATCAAATCCCCCCTTCAGCGATCAGCCCGAAGCGGCCGAAACTTCCCCCCCCTTTTTTCAAAGGGGGGATAGAGGGGGGATTTTACTGAATGGTCCTTTATCCCGGTTCGAGGATGATGCCAATCGGAATATTTACATCCGCTCCGTGTTCATCAGCCTCTGGATGCGCAGTCTCAAGGCGTTCAGGCGGATAAAGCCGGCGGCATCCTTCTGGCTGTATACCTGGTCGCCTTCAAAGGTGGCATGCGCCTCGCTGTATAGAGACCGGTCCGATCTGCGCCCCAGGACACGACAGTTGCCCTTGTAAAGTTCAAGCCGCGCAACCCCGCTGACATTCTGCTGGGTGGCATCGATCATCCCCTGCAGGAGCTTCATCTCCGGCGAAAACCAGAAACCGTAATAGACCAGTTCCGCATATTTGGGGATCAGCGCATCCCGCAGATGCGCCACTTCGCGATCCAGGGTGATCGATTCGACGGCCATGTGCGCCGCCCGCAAAATGGTCCCACCCGGCGTTTCGTAAACTCCGCGGGATTTCATCCCGACAAAACGGTTTTCGACGATATCGGCCCGGCCGATGCCGTGCCGTCCGCCCAGCCGGTTCAGCTTCTTCAGAAGTTTTGCCGGCGACAGGCTTTCGCCGTTTACGGCGACGGGATCGCCCGCTCTGAATTCAATCTCGATGGTCTCAGGCGTATCCGGCGCCTGCTGCGGCGAAACCGTCAGGAGGAACATATCTTCGGGCGGCGCCGCCCAGGGATCCTCCAGAACGCCCCCTTCGAAACTGATGTGCAGCAGATTGCGGTCGCTGCTGTAGGGTTTTGCCGGTGTGGTGGGCACATCGATCCCGTGTTTCCGAGCAAACGCCATCAGGGCGGTCCGGGAGCCGAGATCCCATTCCCGCCAGGGCGCAATAATCTTGATGTGGGGATCCAAAGCGAGATAGCTGAGTTCGAATCGGACCTGGTCGTTTCCTTTGCCGGTAGCGCCGTGGCTGACGGCATCGGCGCCTTCCGTTTTAGCGATCTCCATCTGGCGCCTGGCAATCAGGGGACGGGCAAGCGAAGTCCCCAGAAGATATTGACCCTCATAGATGGCATTGGCCCGAAAAGCCGGAAACACATAATCTTTCACAAAGGTCTCTTTCAAATCATCGATATAAACCTTTGACGCCCCGGTCTTTAAGGCCTTGGGTTTAATGCTGTCCAGTTCCTCTTCCTGCCCCAGGTCCGCCGAAAAGGCGATCACCTCGCACTGATAGGTCTCGATCAGCCATTTTAGAATCACCGAGGTATCCAGTCCCCCGGAATAAGCCAGCACCACTTTCTTTATTTTCTCCGACACCTTCGGTCTCCTTTACGCGTTTGATTCAAAATCCGGACGCTGCCCCTTGCGTCTTATGGATGCAACTGCCGGGTTACGGCCGGGTTGGGCGCAAGGCAGTGCCAAATATCGTGATTTATAAGTAACCTATAACCAAGTGTCAAGTTAAAACCCCCCGCAAGCGGCTGCCGGCTAAACATCTTTGACTAAGTATATGAGCGCTAATGTTTCGACAGGATTACAGGTTAAACAAGATCGTGTCGCCTTTCCGGAAGCCGTAAACCAAATCGTGTCAATCCTGTTAATCCCGTCAGAAAATATTTTGATTTTATTGACTAAAAATATGTTGCCGCGTTTGTGCAACAGCCTGCTAAATTTTGATTTAGGGGTTGCATGCGCCGTCAAAAATGATTTTGTCAAGATGCAGGCTTTTGATGCGGTCCGGCGAATACCCCATATCCTTCAGGATAGCGGCGGTATCCTGCCCCAGGAGCGGCGACGCTTTCCGGACGACGGCCGGCGTCCCCCTGAACTTGATCGGCACGCCGATGCTCTTGACGTTTCCACAGGAAGGATGCGGCTGGGAGATGAACATCTTGCGCGCCTTGAGATGCGGATCATTTTCAAGTTCGTCCAGCGCCAAAACCGGCGTTAGACAGATATCGCGCCGGGCGGCGGACTGCACCCACTCGTCGCGGGACCGGGTTTGGAACAAGTCCGTCATCTCTTTTTTTAATCGGCGGCATTCCGCGCCCAGGGCGTAAATTTTATCTTTCCAGCGGGGCTTTTCCACCCAGTCGCAAAACACCTCCCAGAACTTGGGCTCCAGTGCGGCCAAAGCGACATACTTCCCGTCGGAGCAGCGATAGGCGTTATAGGACGCCAGGCCGCCCGAGAGCGGCAGCCGTTCCCCTTTGAGCGTCTCCGGCGCCGCCCAGTGCTGGGCCATCTGCAGCGTCATCAGCGGCAGGACTCCGTCCAGCATGGAAAGGTCGACCTGCTGCCCTTCCCCCGTCCGCCCCCGTGCAAACAGGGCCGACAGGCAGGCAATCACGAGCATGTATGCGCCCCCGGCCACATCGGCCATCTGGGGGCCGGGGATGGCCGGCGCTAAATCGTCCGACAGGGTCTGGCCCAGGATTCCGGCAATTCCGATGTAGTTTAAATCGTGCCCGGCCTGATGAGCGTAGGGTCCATCCTGACCATACCCTGTCAGGGAAAGGTAGATGATTTTAGGGTTTTTTCCCCGGGCCCGCTGATACCCCAGCCCCATCCGATCCATGACGCCCGGTCGAAACTGCTCCACCACCACATCGGCCGTTTGAACCAGATCGTAAAAGATCCGTTGTCCCGCTTCTTCCCGGTAACGCATTGCCAGGCTTTTCTTGGAGCGATTGAAGGCCAGATAAGCGGCCGATTCCGTTCCAATGAACGGCGGGAAATGACGCACATAATCCGGCTGAAGGGGGTCTTCTATTTTTATCACCTCGGCGCCCATGTCGGCCAGCAGCATGGTCCCCAGCGGACCGGGATAGAGGCGGCTGAAATCCAGGATGCGGATCCCCTTGAGCGGGCCGCCCGAATTCCCCGCAGTCTTATTTTCACTCATGCCGGTCTCCCATTTTATAACCACCACATCTGAACCGCAAAGTCGCCAAGGACACAAAGGGGTTTTTGGATTTTTTGCCGATCGATGGCTCGCAACCCGCAACGCGCAACCCGTAACCCGCAACTCACTCCGGGTAAAACCGCCGCTTGTTTTGATGCATGTCCATCAGAATCTGCGCCGGGGCAAACCGGGGCCCGTATGATTCTTCCAAGATCTTCAGTCTGGCAACCACATGGTCGATGCCGAGGGCATCCATATTTCGAAAGGGCCCGCCCAGAAACGGCGGGAACCCCAGACCCAGCACCGCGCCCAGGTCGCCGTCCTGGGGAGAAGCGATGATCCCCTCTTCCAGGCAGCGGGCGGCTTCATTGGTCAGAACCCATGCCAGGCGGTCCTGGATAACGGCCGGGCTGAATGCTTTCCGGGCGGTTCCCCCGAAAAATTCATAAATCTTGGGGTTGACCTGTTTTTTATTTTTCCTGCCGGGCCATTTAAAGGTCGGTTTTTCATACCGGTAAAAGCCCTTTTGGTTTTTGCGGCCTTTAAACCCGGCCGCGTTCAGCCGGATCATGGCGTCGCTGTAAGACATGCCCCGGCTGACGAATAGCTCTCCCAGAACGCCGCCGGAGACATGCGCCCCCACATCGATGCCCACCTCGTCCAGAAGCGTCAGCGGTCCCACCGGAAAACCATAGCGTTTCATGTCGCGGTCAACCTGCTCGATTTCGCCCCCTTCCTCCAGGATCAGGAGCGCTTCATGCAGCAGGGGCGCCAGGATGCGGGTGGTATAAAAACCGGGGCCGTCTTTGACCACGATCACGGTCTTTTTCTGGCGGATGCCCACTGCAACTGCGGTAGCCGTCACCCAACCGGCCGTTTGAGTAGTCTCGATGATTTCCAGGAGCGGCATGCGCGCCACCGGCGAAAAATAATGCATGCCGATTACCTGGTGCGGCCGGCGGGCATGCTTGGCGATCTCCCGGATGGGAAGCGACGAGGTGTTGCTGGCAAATATACAGTTCTCGGAAACCGCGGCCTCGGCCTGGGCCAGCACTTCCTGCTTTAATTTCAGGTCTTCAAAGACCGCTTCAACCAGAAGATCGACCGCGTCGAACCCCCTGTAATCGATCCGACCGCAGATGCGGCTGAAGATCCGATCTCTTTCAAAAGCGGACAAGGCGCCCTTTTTGACCTTGCCGCTAATCCCCTCCCAGACGGCTTTTTCGCCTTTGCCGACTGCCTCATACCCGACGTCCTTTAGCAGGACCTTCATCCCCTCTGCGACGCTGACGCCGGCAATGCCGGCCCCCATAAATCCGGCGCCCAGAACGGCCACGGTCTCGACGGGCCGGGCCATTTCCCGGGACGGGTTCTTCTTTTTGCTGTTCATATTGAAAAAAAGATGGATCAGCTGCCGGCTTTGAGGGCTTAAAACCAGGCTGTCGAATTTTTCTTCCTCAGCGGCCAGGCCCGCGGCAATCCCCTTTTCCATGCCGGTTTCAACGCATTCAATAATCCGCAGGGGCGCCGGGTAGTTTCCCATGGTTTGCCGCATTACCATTTCCCTGGCTTTTTTATAAATGATCCGCCGCGTCGGGGCGGTTCCTTCGATCAGCTTCTGCAGCAGGGAGAGGCGGCGTCTGGGTTTGGGACGCTTTCCACACAGATCCAGAACGGTCTTTTGGGCGGCTTGCAGGAGTCCGTAGGGTTGGACCAGGTGATCCAGCAGCCCTATTCTCCGGGCCTGTCGGGGATAAATATTCCGGCCGGTCAGCAGTAGGTCCAGCCCCCGCTGCAGGCCCACCAGGCGCGGCAGGCGCTGGGTGCCCCCGCCGCCGGGCAAGAGCCCCAGCTTGACTTCCGGCTGTCCCAGAACCGTAGCGGGATCATCGCTGGCGATCCGGGCGGTGCAGGCCAGGGCCACCTCCAGGCCGCCTCCCAGAGCGGCGCCGTGGATGGCGGCCACTATCGGTTTATCCGAATCCGCGAGCTTATCCAGCAGGGCGTGCCCCTTGCGGCTCAAGGCCGCGGCGTCGCCCGGCGACCGCATCGATAAAAACCGGTCGATATCCGCGCCGGCAATAAAATTATCCGGCTTTCCACTGATCAGGACCGCCCCTTTTACCTGCGGGTCTTCTTTAAGGGACGCGATCGCCGCGCTGAATTCATCCAGCAGCTCAACGGAAATCTTGTTGACCTTTTCCCCCGGCTGGTCCAGCCAAAGTATCGCAACTCCGTCCTGTTTTTCGATCCGGATGCTTGGCATGATGTGAATTCCTCCTTAGATAATCAGTACCGTTCCAATATGATCGCATTCCCATGGGCGCCGGCCGCGCAGGAGGCAATCAGCGCAAACCGTCCGTCTTCCCGCTGGAGCCGGTTGGCCGCCGTTGTGATCAGGCGGGCGCCGGTGGCACCGAAGGGATGTCCCAGGGACAACGACCCCCCCAGGAGATTGAGTTTTTCCAGCGGGACCTCGCCGATTCTGGAACTTTTCCCGAGCTTCTCCCGGGCAAACGCTTCGGAGTCGAGACATTTCAGGTTTGCCAGGACCTGCCCGGCAAAGGCCTCGTGAAACTCAAAGACATCGATGTCGGATAATTTCAGCCCGGCCCGCTCCAGCACCCTGGGTATGGAATAGGCCGGTCCCAGCAGCAGTTCCTCACCCGGGTCCTGGGCGCTGTAGGAAAAGGAGTGAAAAAACGCCTTGGGCTTCAGCCCCATTGCAGCAGCGGCGTCTTCGGCCATGATTAAAACGGCGGCCGCGCCGTCGGACAGAAAGGAGGCATTTCCGGCCGTCACCGTGCCGAAGGCTTTATCAAACGCCGGAGACAGGCGCTGCATCTTTTCGAGGGAGGTGTCCCCCCGGATGCCGTTGTCCCGGTCAATCGGGGTAAAATCCGGCGGAACCCGCACCGGCTCGATTTCCTGCGCCAGGAGCCCCTCGCGGGTTGCCCGGGACGCCTCCAGGTGGGATCGCACCGCGTAGACGTCCTGCTCCCTGCGGGCGACCCCCAGCCGGGCGGCCAGGCGGTCGCAATCCTGCCCCATGACCCGCCCGGTTGAAAACTCGGTGATCGACGGAATTTCCGGCAACACATCCGTAAAGCGCAAGCCCCTGAAGAACTTCCAGTAATCATAAAAATGTTTGTACTTGCGGGACTCCACCAGCTTGTTGCGAAAAGGCCGGCGATACCGGATGGGGATATCGGAGCAGCTTTCGGCGCCGCCGGCGACGATGACGTCGGCCTGCCCGCTCCGGATCAGGTTCACCCCGGTGGTTGCGGCCAGATTGGCGGAGATGCACGCCAGGGTGACCGTGCTGGCGGGAACCGTGTGGGGGATCCCGGCCGCCAGGGCCGCTTCCCGCGCCACATTGCTGGCGGCCATGTTTGAAATAACGGTCCCCATGATCACCTGATCGATTTTTGCAGGAGGCATGCGGGTGCGGTCGAGCAGCGCTTTTAGCGCCAGACGGCCGAGATCATAGGAAGTCTGATCCTGGTATCCGGTATTGGAACGCAGAAAAGGAATGCGGCAGCCGTCGATCAGAACGGCCCTGCGGCCATTGCTTGAACCTGCTTTCATGATTACCTCCCGTTTATACAAACACTGGTTTCTGGCAGAAAACTGTCCGCCGCGACCTTATCGGGCAGCGTGATATGAAACCCGATATGCTCCCCGTAGAGATCTCAGAGCAGCAGGGCTATTAAACCGGAATCCTTTAGACGGCGGATGATCCCGGTTCAGGCGCCATCGGGACCTATTTTGAAGATCTGAATGATTTGACCATATTACGACTTAAAAAGATAAGCAAAAGAAAAATTATAAAGCGAAGTTGCGGCTGTTCGGTCTTATCCGGTTAATTGCTTAACGACATATCGACCTGATGGGCACATGCTTCTGAAGGGATAGGCAAAGAAATTCTCCCAAATGGATCTACGGCAGTCCGTTCCCGGCCCTTTCGTTTCCGTAAACCACTCTCCGGCAGCCCCTTTCCCCGCATTCAGAATTTTCACGATAGAAAGTAAGTATGGGTCGGGCAAAGCACATGCGGCCGGGAGACCGTACTGCGGGTGGTGGTGCAGCGACTGCGGTTGAGGCGTTTGAGCTTGTGGGAGTCAAAGAAATAAATCTGCTTTTCGCTGATGGAATGCACGATGGACCAGTGGTCCCACATGGGGCCGCTGATGCAGATCAGGATGGCCCGCTCGAGTTCTCCATCCAGAAAGTGCATCATACTGTTCCAGAATTCATCCAGAGATGTTTCCGGGCTGTGCTTGAACGGCATCAAACGGTTGCAGATGCGGGAATTCACAACGTCCCGCAAGATGCCGCCGATGGTGTTGAGACCGATCCCTTCCGTCAGGATGCGGCTTAAGTCATCGGATTTTTCAAGGTAAATTAAAATTTTCCTGAATAATTCCTTGGATTCTTCTTCGTCGATATCGGCAATAATTCGGGCGGCATTGACGATACTGTAAACGGCGCACAGGCCGTCCAGCGCCCCCTGTAAGTACGGTTTCATATTTAGATCATTACTCCCTGATAATTTGCTGTTGACGATTCATATTAAAACCTGCGCCCCGGCCCGGATGGAATGTCGCCGGGCGGCCAGGTTGATCAAGCGGCTGCCGACGGCGCCATAGGTCAGACCGACCCTCTCGGCCGCATAGACCATGCTGGTTTCCGGACTCAGATCCGCGTTGGGATTTACATCCAGCACATAAAAGACGCCGTCCCGCAGGCGCAGATCGATCCGGGCGTAATCCCGGCAGCCGGCTACCCGATAGGCCTGTAAAGCGGTTTGTTTCAGGCTGCGGGCTTCTTTGCCGGTCAGCTTGGCCGGGATGCGCATATCGATTTTTTCGTAATGCAGCGATCCGGGTTTAAATTTTGAATCAAACGTACACAATCGATCCTTCAGATTGTTGAAGGCGGCAAAGTCCATCTCGGCCGGCGGCAGCATCTCAATGTCGCTGTTGCCCCAAAAGGTGACATGAAATTCGCGGCCGTCGATAAAGTCTTCAACGATAGCCGGCTGTTTGAAGGTATCCTGCACGAAAGCGATCCGCCTTGTCAGGTCGTCCGTATTCATGACCACTGCTTCGGCACTGATTCCGTAGCTGCAGTGTTCGCAGGCCGGCTTGACAATGGCGGGAAAGCAGTTCCACCCGTCCGGTTCCGGAACTGAAAACAGCCGCCAGCGGGGCAAGGGAACCGAGTTTTGGCTCAGCAGCGCTTTCACGGCGGCCTTGTCCCAACTGAGAGACAGTATCCGGGGAGGCGCACCGGTGTAGGCAAAATTCAGATCCTCGAGTATTTCCGCCACCAGCGCATCGCTGCGGGGAATTCCGGGCAGTTCTTCGCACCAGTTGAAGACGATGTGACTTTCGGGAGAAAACGGCTTTAATATTTCCTTCAGGCCGGTATGCGTTACCGGAACCTCGACGACTGGGTGACCCTCCTGCATCAGGGCGGATGTCATCGCACCGACCGCTGCATTCACGGCTGCAATTTCAGACAATCCCCATAAAGGATCGATATTGTGCAACAGCAGCACGGCCAAATCGGTTCGCCGTTTTCCAGGCTTCATCGTTTCGGACCTCCTGTGTTAGGAATAAAAGTTTCCGATCGTTTCCACCACAAAGGCCTGCTGATCGGCGGACAGTTCCGGATAGATCGGCAGTGCAATCGTATGTTCGGCGGCATATTCCGCCGCCGGGAAGTCTCCCCTGCGATACCCCAGCCGGCTAAAGCATTCCTGCAGATGCAGCGGCACCGGGTAGTAGACCTCCGTGCCGATGCCGGCCGCTTCCAGAAACCGGCGCAATTCGTCTCTTTTACTGCTGATGCTGATAACGAACTGGTTGTAGATATGGCGCTGTTCCTTTTCCAGCGGCAGCTCCACTACATCATCCAGACCGGCCGAATGAAACAGATCCCGGTAGCGGCGGGCGTTCAACCGGCGCGCCTCGGTCCACCTGTCCAGATACCTGAGCTTCACCGAAACAATGGCGGCCTGGAGCGCATCCAGCCTGAAATTGCCGCCGATGGTCTGATGGTAATATTTGGGTTTTGAACCATGCACCCGCAAGACCCGCAATTTTTCATCGGCCTCGGCTGACGAGGTGGTCACAATGCCGCCGTCGCCGAAGGCGCCCAGGTTTTTTGATGGGAAAAAAGAAAAACAGCCGAAAGCTCCCATGGAACCCGCCGGGCTCTCACGGTAAAGGGCGCCGATGGCCTGGGCCGCATCTTCGATCACCGCCAGTCCGTGTGCAGCGGCCTGCGCCAGGATAGGCTCCATCTCGGCGCACTGTCCGTAAAGGTGCACGGGTATGACGGCCTTGGGTCGAATACGGTGATCGGAGACCGGGGACATGGGGACGGCATGGCCGCAAAGGTTGTCTTCCAGCTTTCCGGGATCCAGGTTGTATGTCCGTGGATCGATGTCCACGAAAACCGGCCGGGCGCCCACCCGGGCAATCGCTCCGGCGGTTGCGAAAAAGGTATAGGGGGATGTGATCACGCTGTCGCCCGGCCCGACGCCGGCCGCCATCAGTGCGATGATGAGTGCATCGGTTCCGGAAGAAACGCCGACGGCGTGCTTCACCCCGCAGTAGGCCGCAATTTCTTTTTCAAGGGATTCTACTTTGGGGCCGAGGATAAAATACTGGCTTTCGTATACTTCCTGCGTCACTGCCAGAATTTCCGTTTTTATCTGCTGGTATTGTTTTTTAAGATCCAGCAAAGGCACTTTCATATGATCGTTCGTCCTTTCAATAAATTCAAGGCTGAAGACTGAAGGTTATGAAAGCCGAACCCTTTAACCCTTCAACCTATTCCCCTTCAGCCTTCAGTCTAATATCCTTCAGCCTATTCACCTTCAACCTATCTGCACCCGGATGATGCCGGCATTCTTTGTTCCGGGGTTGTTGATCCGGACGCTCTCCCCGGGAGAAACCACGGCGGTCTGACCCGCCATGAGCGAAAGAACGCCTTTATCCGAAAAAATTTCAACATCCCCGCAGACGCAGATCATTTGGCGGGTTGCATCCTCTTGCGATTCGACCGTAACGGCCGCTTTCGGATACAATACCATCCGCTCCACCCGATACCCCTCTTTCTGTTCCAGCAGCATCAGGGTCCCCCAGGGATAATACACCAGCCGATGGGTATGATATTCTTGGCGCCCGCTTTCTTTCAGTTGCGTGACGATCTCCTTGACATCCCGGCTGCGATCCATGTCCGACACAAATACGGAATCGGGCGTCTCCACCACCACCACGTCGCGAAGATGGTTGGTGGCTATCAGGCGTTCATTTCCCATGACGAAGCAGTTGCGGGTATCTTTTGCGATCACATCGCCGACGGTTACATTCTGCTGCGGATCTTTGGGCAGAAAGTCATACAGCGACTTCCAGGAGCCGATATCGCTCCAGCCGAAATCCGACGGCAGGACCACCCCTTTTTGGGTAAATTCCATAATGGCATAATCGATGGAAATATTCGGCAGCTGCTGGTAATCTTCCGTCGAAACCGGATCCCGTCCCCCGGCAATCCCTTCCATCAGGCTGAAGAGCGCCGGCTGAAATTTCATATATTCTTCCAGGATGACGGATGCTTTAAAGGCAAACATGCCGCTGTTCCAGAAGAAGTTTCCGGCCGCGATATATCTTTGGGCGGTGGCTTTATCCGGCTTTTCAACAAACCGTCGGATTTCCAGGGCGCATTCTTCTATCCGGCCGGCGCCTTCGATATAACCGTACCCGGTTTCCGGAAAATCCGGCTGGATGCCGAATGTAACAATATACCCCTTCTGCGCCAGTTGAATGGCGGTTTCCAGTTTGCGGTGGAAGCGGCCGATGTCCCTGATCACATGATCCGCCGGGAAAACGCATACCACTGCGTCTGTTTTCGTTTCTAAAATGCGCAGAACAGCCAGCAGGATCGCCGGGGCGGTATTGCGCCCGACCGGCTCCGGAATGATCTTGTCGGCGGCGGAAACACCGATTTCTTCCATGTGCCGGACGATCTCGTAATAATGTTCGGCACCGCAGACGATCCGGACATTTTCGACATCCAGCAGCGGCCTGAGACGTTTGATGGTGGCCTGAACAAGCGAGTCGGTACCGATGAAATTGACAAGCTGCTTCGGAAACAGTTCCCTGGAAACCGGCCACAGGCGTGTTCCGCTGCCGCCCGCCAGAAGTACCGCATGGGTGTTGGCAGGCGCGTCAGGCATACTGCGTATTCCTCCGGTTGTGGTTTGTTCTGGAATTATTGGCGACGGGTTCGGCGGGCACCGGGCTGCAAACGGTTTCCACGGCCGGATAGCCCAGAAATTCCTGCACGTCACGGGTCAGGGCCATGCCGGCTTTGAGGGTCAGGGATTCCGGCAGCTCGATCATGACTTCATTTTTTTCACCTTCACGCAAATGAATGAAAGCCCGGCAGGATCCCGGGTGTCTTTGCAAAATTTCGTGAAGTTTCTCCAAGGTGCTGCGCCGGGTGCGTTCCAGGATCAGATTGAAATGAATCACCGCCGTCCAGCTTTCTTCGGCTTTATCCATGGCAATGATGCTGTCGGCCAGAATTTTAACGGCGTTTTCATCCTTTTGCAACTGGCCCTGAATCAGTACCGCGCCGTCTTCCACCAACAGGGTGTAAACGGCGGTATAAGTAGAAGGAAATACCGTCACTTCAACGGCACCCAGCAGATCTTCCACCGTGACAAACGCCATCATATCCCCTTTTTTGGTTTTGATGGTTTTAACGGCCCGGATAATTCCCCCGATCCGGACGGTTTCACGGTCCGTTCGTTCCTTCAATGAAAGCGTGTCGGCATTGGTAAATTTTTCGAGGAGGTCTTCGCAGCCGGACAACGGATGCCCGGTGATGTAAAAGCCGAGGGCCTCTTTTTCAAATCCGAGCAACTGGCTCTTGTCCCACTCGTCGATTTCCATCAGGGGCGGGGTGTTGATCGCAACCGGCCGGTCGGCGCCCGCATCAAAAAGGCCCATCTGGGGATCCAGCTTGTCTTTCTGAATGCGCTGCCCGTATTCCAGCGCGTTCTCCAGTGAAGCCATCATCCGGGACCGATAGGCGCCGGTGGAATCGAAAGCGCCGCATTTGATCAGGCTTTCGATTACGCGTTTATTGACCCGGCGCAGGTCCACCCGCTCACAGAAATCGAACAGGGATGTAAACGGTCCGTCCTGACGCGCTGCGATAATGGAGTCGATGGCGCCTTCCCCCACATTCTTCACGGCAACCAGTCCGAATCGAATGTCCTTGCCCTGGACGGTAAACTCCTTGCCGCCTGCATTGATGTCCGGCGGCAGGATCCGAATGTCGTGACTGCGGCACTCTCCGATATATTTCACGATGCTGTCGGTGGACTGCATTTCGCTTGAAAGCAGCGCCGCCATGAACTCCACCGGATAATGGGTTTTGAGATAGGCGGTCTGAAAAGCGATCAGGGCATAGGCCGCGCTGTGCGACTTGTTAAAGCCGTATCCGCCGAATTTTTCCATGAGGTCGAATATGTTTTTGGCTTTGTCGGACGGAATTCCGTTTTCCTTCGCCCCCAGCAGGAACCGGATGCTGTGCTTAGCCATAATGGCCGGAATCTTCTTGCCCATGGCCTTGCGCAGATCGTCCGCCTCGGCCATGGTGTAGTCGGCCAGCTCGCCGGCAATATTCATGACCTGTTCCTGATAGACGATGACACCGTAAGTCTCCTTCAGGATCGTCGCCAGTTCGGGCACGAGGTATTCCACTTTCTTGCGGCCGTGTTTGCGTTCCACAAAATCGTCCACCATGCCGCTGTCAAGGGGGCCGGGACGGTACAGGGCCACCAGAGCGATAATATCGTCAAAATTTGCCGGCCGCAGCCGCACGAGCAGATCCTTCATTCCGGAGCTTTCAAGCTGAAACACGCCGGTGGTATCCCCGGATGAAAGCAGGGCGTAGGTTTTGGGGTCGTTAAGATCGAGAGCGGAGATGTCCGGTGCTGCGCCCTGATGCCCTTTGATCAGCGCCAGGGCGTTTGCGATTACCGTCAGGTTGCGGAGCCCCAGAAAATCGAACTTGACCAATCCGATTTTTTCAACGCACTTCATGTCGAACTGCGTCACCACTTCGCCCTTTTTACCCCGGTAAAGCGGCAGGTACTCCACCAGCGGTCTGTCCGCAATGACCACGCCGGCCGCATGGGTGGATGCATGCCGGGGCAGGCCTTCAAGCACCCGGCAGATGTTGATGAGATCGGCTATTTCCGGCTTGGTTGCGGCCATTTCGGACAGGCGCGGCTCCTGCTTCAGGGCGGCATCCAAACTGATGTTCAAAACGTCCGGCACCATTTTGGCGATAACATCCACTTCAGGCAGCGGGATCGCAAGGGCGCGGCCGACGTCGCGGATAACGGCCCGGGTCTTCAGTTTTCCGAACGTTATGATCTGGGCCACATAATCACCGCCGCCGTATTTTTCAAAAACATACTTGAAAACTTCTTCCCGGCCGTTGATGCAGAAATCGACATCGATGTCGGGCATGCTCTTGCGGTCGGGATTTAAAAACCGTTCAAAAATCAATCCGTGCTTAATGGGGTCGAGGTCGGTAATTCCCAGCGAATACGCCACCAGGCTCCCGGCGGCGGACCCCCGTCCGGGGCCGACCGGGATGTTGTTTTCTTTGGCATGACGGATAAAATCAGCCACTATCAGGAAATAGCCGGCAAACCCCATGGAATTGATGACGCCGATTTCATAATCGATGCGATCGCGGTAAACGGATTGATCCGCATTCGGATCTTTGGCCAGGACCCGCGCCAGGACGCGCTTGAACCCCTCGCGTACGCTTTGTTCAAAATATTGCTCCGCGGTCAATTCATTCGCAGTATGAAATTTGGGGAAATGGTAGGTTTTAAAATCAAACTCGATCCGGCAGCGCCTGGCGATTTCAACGCTATTGGCCAAGGCGCCGGGGTATTCCGCAAAATCGGCGAGCATCTCTTGTTTTGATTTAAAATAGAGCTGATCCGTTCTGAATTTCAAACGGTCCGCATCCTGGACCGTTTTACCGGTCTGGATGCAGAGGAGAAGATCATGGGCGCGGACATCCTCTTTTTTGAGATAGTGGCAGTCATTGGACGCCACCAGCGGAATCGACAGCCGCCGGCTCATATCCAGAAGCGCCTGATTGACCCGCTCCTGAATATCGATGCCGTTGTTCTGGACTTCCAGAAAAAAATTGCCTTCACCGAATGTTTTCAGGTAAAAACGAGCGGCTTCGTCGGCCTGCTCGATTCTGTTCTCGATTATTTTTTCAGGTATTTCGCCATGCAGGCAGGCCGACAAGGCTATCAGCCCGCGGCTGCACTGTCTGAGAACCTCCCGGTCGATGCGGGGCTTATAGTAAAAGCCCTCCAATTGGGCGATACTCACCAGCCTGCAAAGGTTCCGGTAACCCTCCTGGTTTTGGGCCAGCAGGATCAGGTGGGCGACCCCCTTGTTGTCGCCCGGCGTTTTATCCGACAGTTTACGCGGCGCCAGATAACATTCGCATCCGATGATCGGCTTGATGCCTTCCCTGAGGGCCGCTTCGTAAAATTCCACCGCTCCGAACATGGTCCCGTGATCGGTAATGGCAACGCTGTCCATGCCGAAAGCCTTGGCCTGATTCAGCAGCGATTCGATGCGGATGGCGCCGTCCAGCAGGCTGTACTGGGTATGGACATGCAGATGGACAAAATCGGACTGGATGGGTTCAGAGTTTGTCATGCCGATTAATCCAGGCGATAGTTGGGCGCTTCCTTGGTAATAATGACATCATGCACATGGCTTTCACGCAAACCGGCAGCGCTGATCTTTATGAAACGGGCCTTTTCCCGCAACTCTTCGATGGTCCGGCACCCCACATACCCCATACCGGCTTTCAACCCGCCGAGCAGCTGGAAAATATTGGCGGAAAGCGACCCCTTGTAAGGCACCCGCCCGACAATACCTTCCGGCACCAGCTTGTCCTCTTCAACGACTTCGCTCTGGTAATACCGGTCCTTACTCCCCTGTTTCATGGCTTCCAGAGACCCCATGCCGCGATAGACCTTATAACTGCGGCCCTGGAAAAATATGGACTCACCGGGACTCTCTTCGGTTCCGGCAAACAACCCGCCGATCATGACCGAGTGGGCTCCGGCCCCGATCGCTTTGGTAATATCTCCGGAAAACTTGATTCCGCCATCGGCAATCAAAGGCACGCCGGTCTTATTGGAAACCGATCGGCAGTCCATGATGGCGCTGATCTGGGGAACCCCTACCCCGGCGACAATCCGGGTAGTACAAATCGACCCGGGCCCGATCCCGATTTTGACGGCATCGACGCCGGCCTTGATAAGGTCTTCGGCCCCCTTGCCGGTACCGACGTTTCCGGCAATCAATTCAATGTCTTTAAAATCACTTTTTAATTTTTGGATGGCATCCAGTACGTTTTTGGAATGCCCATGAGAAGTGTCGATCAATATAACATCCGCACCCGCCTGTAAAAGCGCTTCGGCGCGTTCTTCCATGTCGGGACCGACTCCCACCGCCGCGCCGACCCGCAGGCGGCCGAGTTTGTCTTTACAGGCGTTCGGATATTTACGAATTTTTTCAATATCTTTTATCGTGATCAGTCCCTTCAGCAGGCCCTTTTTATCCACCACCAGCAGCTTTTCAATCCGATGCTGATGCAGCAGTTTTTTGGAATCTTCCAGGGAAATCCCCTCTGAAACGGTTACCAGGTTATCCTTGGTCATAACATCGGAAACTTTTCTTTCAAGATTGGTTTCAAATCGCAGATCCCGGTTGGTTACGATCCCCACCAGTTGATCGCCATTAGTCACCGGAACCCCGGAAATACGATACTGTTCCATCAGCTTCAGCACTTCCGCAACGGTTTTATCCGGGGGAATCGTAACCGGATCGATAATCATCCCGCTTTCTGATTTTTTGACCTGATCCACTTCCAGGACCTGACTTTTCACGGAGAGATTGCGGTGAATGAAACCGATGCCGCCTTCACGCGCCATGGTGATGGCCGTGCTGGCTTCGGTAACCGTATCCATGGCAGCACTGACTATGGGAATATTGAGGTTGAGGTTTCTGGTCAGCCGGGTGCCGGTATTGACGTCTTTCGGCAGCACTGCGGAATGATTTGGAACCAGCAACACATCATCAAACGAATAACCTTCTTCCGGCGGTATTTTCAGCATGGGTGTCCTCCCGTATCGAGAATTTTTATTTTTCATAGTTTTTTCAATGAGTTTTATGGATCATCGATTTATTAATCTGATTCATTAGCAAATGGCTGCATCTTTAGCAATGACTAATTTCAGCTGAAACATTTACTTGAAATATTCTCTGCAATCGCGTTAATATAAAAGTAAATTCCAAGAAGAGACCCATTCGAACCGAACTTAACGGATGCATCATGCTGCTGAAAATCAATCCCAGAAATCCACAGGAAAGACTGATCCACAAAGTTGTGGAAATCCTCCGCAAAGGGGGAATAATTGCCTATCCGACCGACACCTTTTATGGAATCGGCTGCGACATCCTGAACAAGAAAGCGATTGAAAAAATATACCTGCTCAAACACCGCAGCAAGGACCAACCCTTCAGTTTCATCTGTTCGGGATTGATGAATATCAGTCATTATGCCAAGGTATCCAATTATGCCTATAAGACCATGAAAAGGCTCTTGCCGGGGCCCTATACGTTCATCCTGGAAGGTTCCCGTCTGGTTCCCAAAATGATGCTGACCAAGCGAAAAACCGCCGGCATCCGGGTTCCGAACAACCCCATCTGCATCGCTCTGGTGGAAGCGCTGGGAAACCCCATCATTTCAACCAGCGCGACCCTGCCGGACGGCGCCCTCTTTTATGACCCTTCCCTGATTCACGACCATTTCGGCAATCGCCTGGATGCGGTCGTTGACGGAGGCTCCATCCCGGGAAATCCATCCAGCGTGATTTCTCTGATCGATGATCGGCCCGAAGTCATCCGCAAAGGGGCCGGCGATGTGTCGATATTCGAATAAAAACCGCACCGTCCCTTTTTTTAGCCTGAAGTCGATGGAGCTGAATTGATGAAGGGCCGCTTTGTCCGCTTTGGGGACGGACCAAGCTAAACTCAAGCAAGTCAAAGGATTTGGCTAAAATAGGGCTGTTGCGGGGTGGCGGATTCGACCTGATTCGAAGAATCCTGACGGAACAGAAAAATTCGGACAAGCTTGAGTGCTTAGGTCGTGGACCCAATCCAAAATGGAGCAATAGCTAAAATACCCAATTAAGTTGAGCGCAAGCGGCCGTTTTGCATAGGTCTCATTATTCGGTGGGACGGTACAGATACCCCCCCGTCAGGTGCGGGCTGACGGCGCGGTCGAAAAGCGCCTGCAAGGAAGCTTCGGTCAGATATTTCATAATGGAAAATTTCTTGTCGCGGATGTAGACCGCCGCAACATCCCCTTCAATCCCTCCCAGGCGTCCGGCCCATTCAATCGAATCTTCGAGGTTCCCCAGACGATCCACCAGCCCCAGTTTCCGGGCATCCTCACCGGTGAATATCCGGCCATCGGCAAGTTTGGCCACCTCGGCAAGGTCCATTTTCCTTCCAAGAGCGACATCCCTCACAAATTGACCGTGGATTTTATCCACAAAATCCTGCAGCAACTGCTGTTCCCGTCCGGTCATCTCCCGGGCCGGCGATCCCGTGTCTTTGTATTCGCCGCTCTTGATCACAACCGGCACCAGTCCGATTTTCTTTAAAATCTGCGCAAAATTGGCATACCCCATAATAACCCCGATGCTGCCGGTAATGCTGCCGGGGCTGGCGACGATGCCGTTTGCCGCCGCGGCAATATAATATCCGCCGGAAGCCGCCACGGCCCCCATCGACGCCACGACTTTTTTGGATTCGACGGTTTTTTGAATTTCGCGAAAAATTTCCTGTGACGGTCCGACGCCGCCTCCGGGCGAATCGATCCGCATCACAATGGCCTTGACGGAATCTTCCTTGCGGAACTTTTTCAGTTGCTGGATCACATGTTTGGCGTCGGAAATAACGCCGGTAATCTCAATAACGCCGACCTTGTCGCCACCCCTGTCTATACCGGTAAAATCCGAATCCCGTGTCCCTGATAAAAACAGGAGGGACGCGGCAATCAAAACAACCGCGAAAATGGAAGAAGCGATCAGAATGAAGAAAAGATAGGGATGCCGGCGGGAAAACATGTTATTGGGTTTATTGGGTTTATTGGGTTTATTGGGTTTATTGGGTTTGTTGGGTTTGTTGGGTTCCTGGATTCCGGCTCCCGCCCTGGCGGGACCGGAATGACAATAAAAATTGAGAATTAATACGATTGGCGGCAGCCGCCCGCCGCCAATCGTGGCAAGTCGATTTTCTATTTATCGTTGAATTTTTCCTGTAGATTTTCTCTTAAAATTTCACCAAAGTCCGACGTCGTCGGACGCATGCTGCTGATATAATCATTCAGGAGGCCATGTTCGTCATCCATTTCAAGCCGCTTGATGGACAGGCCGATCCTTCTTTCATCGCTGTTGATATTCATGACCTTGGCGGTTATGAGATCACCGACATTGAACTGTCCAACCGGTGTTTTCAGCTTTTCCTTAGCGATCTCGGACACATGCACAAGCCCTTCAATCCCCTCTTCCAGCTCCACAAAAATACCGAAATCGGTAATATTGGTAACCGTACCGGTGATCTCCTTGCCGACGCCGTAACGCTGGGCCACGGTTTGCCACGGGTCCGGCTGCATCTGTTTGATTCCCAATGAGAACCGTTCCGTCGCCTTGTCGATGTCGAGAACGATGGCCTGGACCGTCTCTCCCTTTTTGTATAATTCCGATGGATGTTTGATCCGCTTCGTCCAGGAAATATCCGAAATATGAACCAATCCGTCGATGCCTTCATCAATGCCGATGAACAGCCCGAAATCGGTGATATTTTTTATTTTTCCTTCAATGGTGGTCCCCACCGGATATTTTTCGCTGATGACGTCCCAGGGATTGGGAGCCACCTGTTTCATTCCCAGGGAAATACGCCGGCTTTCCGGTTTGATATCCAGGACAATCGCTTCAACCGCTTCCCCGATGGAAATGATCTTGGAAGGGTGGCGCACCTTGCGCGTCCATGACATTTCAGAAACGTGAATCAACCCTTCGATCCCCTCTTCCAGTTCCACGAAAGCGCCGTAATCGGTCAGGCTCACCGCCCGTCCGGTAATGCGCGATCCAACCGGATATTTTTCCGTAGCCGTCAGCCAGGGATCGTCGGTCAGTTGTTTCATTCCCAAAGAGACTCTTTCCTTTTCAATATCGAGATTGAGTATCTTCACCTTAATCTGATCGGCAACTGAAAAAAGTTCGGACGGATGTTTCACCCGGCCCCAGGAAATATCGGTAATGTGCAGGAGTCCGTCGACACCGCCAAGATCCACAAAAACGCCGTATTCCGTAATGTTCTTGACAATGCCTTCAACGACTTTGCCTTCGTGAATGGATTTCAGCGTTGCGCTGCGCTTGGATTCACGCTCATTTTCGAGCAAGGCCCGCCGGGACAGGACAATATTGCTGCGCTTGCGGTTATATTTGAGAATCTTGAACTTAAAGGTTTTACCGACCATATCGTCCAGGTTGCGAATGGGCCGCAAATCCGCCTGGGATCCCGGCAAAAAAGCCTGAACCCCGATATCCACCGAAAAGCCCCCCTTGACGCGGTTGACGATCACGCCCGTGACGACACCTTCTTCATCGTAGGCCTTTTTGATCTCTTCCCATACCTTGACGGATGCGGCTTTTTCCTTGGACAGGACCACGACCTCTTCCTCGTCGTCCCACCATTCCACCATCACTTCCACCTTGTCGCCCACCTTGGCAGTGATGTCGCCGTTTTCATCCCTGAATTCATGGATTTTGATATGGCCTTCGGACTTGTATCCGATATCCACCGAAACGAAGTCCTTATCGACGGAAATAATCCGGCCGGTAACGACTTCGCCCTCCTGAAAACGCTTGAAGCTCTCCTCATACATATCCATGAAATTTCCCATGTTGTCGGAAGCAGCGTGGGCGTCATTGGTTTTTGAGTCTTCATTTTGTTCTTCGGTTTTCTGCACGTCGTCTTTTGGGCCGGTCTCTGCGCCGACTGTTTCCTGCAGGTTTGAATCGTGAGTTGATTCGTTCTTTTTAAAATCTTCCATTAAAAAAATACCCCCTAAGCCGATTTAATCGCGGTCTAATACGTATATGGTACCGCATAACCAAGATTAATTATCAAGCCCTCTGTTAAAATGCAATGATTATTTATAAAAATATTCACCGCAGTTTTTCAATGTGGGACCGCATGATTTGAACAACCGCGGCGGCGGTCAGTTCGGTCGAGTCGATGATAATGCTGTCCGCCGCCGGTTTTAAAGGGGCGTGACGGCGGTTGCTGTCATTTTGATCGCGCCGCCGGATATCCGCTGCAACCGTCTCCAGGCTCTGAAAAGTTTCCGGCGTGAGTTCGCGGTAGCGCCTGACCGCCCTTTTTTCCAGGGAAGCATCCAGATAAAATTTTACATCCGCATCCGGAAAGACGACTGTTCCCATATCGCGGCCTTCAAAAACGGCGTTTTTTTTACGGCCCATTTCGCGCTGCAGGCCCAGCAGGCATTTTCTGACAACCGGCCGGGCCGAAACCGCCGAAGCCAGCATGGTGATTTCAGGGGTGCGGATCTCAGCGCTGATGTCCCGCTGATTCAGCAGCAGCCGCACATCCGCATCCGTACGTCTGAACTGCAATGTCAGGGTGCGGCATAGTTCCTCAAGGGCATTGTCGTCATCCGGGGCGATCGCCGCGGATTTCACCGCCACTGCGATTCCCCGGTAGAGAGCGCCGGTATCGATGTAGCGGTAGCCCAGCGCGTCCGCCAGCAGGCGGCTGGCCGTCGTCTTGCCGGCCCCGGCGGGGCCATCGATGGTAATGAGCAGCGGCTTCATCCCAGAACCTTTGCCAGGGCCTTTAAAAACCGGTTGTTTTCAGCAGGAAGACCGGCATTGACGCGGATAAACTCCGGAAAACCGTATTCCCGCATGGAGCGGACAATGACGCCCAGCCTCAACAGGGCTCTAAAGACCGCATCGGCATTTTGCCTGACATTGATAAGAAAGAAATTGGCCTGGCTCGGAAAATATTCAACCCCCATCTCATCCAGGCCGCGGTACAGATAATCGAGTCCGTCATGAATCGTTTTCAACGTTTTATTGAAAAAGACGGTATCGTCCAAAGCCGCCAGAGCGCCGGCCTGGGCCAGGCTGTTGACATTAAAGGGCTGACGCACGCGGTTGAGCAGGTCGGCAACTTCCGCCGGCATGACCCCGAAACCGATTCTCAACCCGGCCAGTCCGTAAGCCTTGGAGAATGTCCGCAGGACCACCAGATTCCGGCCGGTCTTGAGATATTCGATACCGCTGACGGCCTCAGCCGCGCGCACGAACTCGATATAGGCCTCGTCCAGCACCACTATCACCGTATGCGGAAGGCTTTCAAGAAACACTCTGAATTCCGCGGCGGAGACGACTGCTCCGGTGGGGTTGTTGGGATTGCAGATAAAAATCATACGGGTTTTTGCGGTGATGCGCGCCTTCATGCCGTCCAGATCCGGGGACAGGGCTTTTAAGGGGACAACCACTGGAAGCGCGCCGGCACTGCGCACCAGGATGGTATACATCAGAAAAGTCGGCGCCGGCAAAATCACCTCGTCCCCCGGCTGTAGAAAAGCGCGGGTCAACATGCCGATGATCTCATCCGAACCGTTTCCCAGAACCACCTGGCCGGCATCGACCCCGAATTTTTCGGATATTTTACGCTTCAGTCTAAAACCGCTGCCGTCCGGATACCGATGCAGATTGCCGAGGGATTTCCGAATCGCTTGAAGCGCCTTGGGGGAGGGTCCCAGGGGATTTTCGTTGGAAGCCAGCTTGATGGAATCGGTAATGCCGTACTCCCGTTCAAGCTCTTCCAGTGGTTTTCCGGGCTTATAGGGTTCCAGCCTCGAAATATAATCAGGCGTCGTCAATTTCAGCATCGGTATCATTACCTGCGTGGGGTTTCACTGCGTTGCGGCAGCCGCCTTTTGACCGGCCGCCATGGCGTCCATATTCAGCGGGATCATCGCTTGCTTGTGTTCGAATTCTTCCATGACTGTTTTGCGCAACACACTAAAATCCACAATTTTACTGCGGGCTACAAATGCGGCCAGCGCCACGATATTGGCCGAACGGACATTTCCCAGTCCGTTGGCAATATCGGTTGCCGGAACTTTAAGCTCGTCGATATCGTTACGGCCGGCGCCGACTGGAATCAGCGAGCTGTTGATCAGAATAACCCCGCCGGGCTTTACCGTCGGAGCAAATTTTTCCAGCGACGGGCGATTCATGGCTACCAGATGCTTGGGATTGCGGATAATCGGAGAACCGATCGGTCGATCACTGATCACCACCGTGCAGTAGGCGGTTCCGCCGCGCATCTCGGGGCCGTAAGACGGAATCCACCCGACATGGAAGCCCTGCTCCATGGCGGCGCTTGCCAGGATTTTTCCGATTAACAATATGCCCTGTCCGCCGAAACCGGCAAACATCACTTCACTCTGCATGGGTTCTCCTTCAGCTATTCGGGTGTTTTGTATTCGCCCAGTTTATAATAGTCGAGCAACTTGTTTTCGGTCCAGTCGATCGATTCAAGCGGCGTCATGCCCCAGTTGGTCGGGCACGTGCTGATAATCTCCACCAGGCTGAAGCAGCGCCCCTCCAGTTGATAGGTAAACGCCTGTTTGATTGCGCGCTTTGCCTTGATGATATATTTGGGCCGAATCACCGTATGGCGTGAAATATAAGAGGGCGTCGCCAGGGCGGAAAGCAGCTCCGCCATCCGAATGGGCATACCGGCTTCTTCGACATTACGCCCGTAAGGGGACGTCGTGGTGCGCTGGTCCGGCATCGTCGTGGGCGCCATTTGGCCTCCGGTCATGCCGTAAACCGTATTATTCACAAAGATGGTCGTAAACTTCTCGCCCCGGTTGGCGGCATGGATAATTTCCGACATGCCGATGCTGGCCAGATCCCCATCGCCCTGATAGGTGAAAACGATCAGGTCCGGCCGCACCCGCTTGATGCCGGTGGCCATTGCCGGCGCACGACCGTGGGCCGCCTCCTGAAAATCAAATGTAAAATAATTATAGGCCAGAACGGCGCATCCCACCGGAGCGATCCCCACTGTCCGGTCCCGGATCCCCAGTTCGTCAATGACTTCGGCAATCAGTCGATGGATAATGCCGTGGGTGCAACCCGGGCAGTAATGTGTATGGTTGTCGGAAAGCGCCTCCGGCTTTTTGTATGTTTTCCCCATTTTTTTCAGCTCCTTGCATCAGTAACCCGGAAATAATTTTTTCAGTCCGTTTAAGGCGGATAATGATTTTGTACAGATACTTGTCCCGTTCATCGGGGTTAGGATGATTGCTTTAACTTCGCCCGGACGACGTCCATGATTTCTTCCGGCGTCGGTACATCCCCGCCGCATTTCCCATACCATTCCACCGGGCATTGACCCTTGACGCAGCGTTCGACATCCTCCACCATCTGACCCATGCTCATTTCAACGCTTATGACAACCTTGCAGTTTTTTCCGGCCGCGGCCGTGTAGACCCCTTTTTCGGGAAACGGGAACAGGGTCTGGGGTCGCAACAGGCCGACTTCCAGACCGTCCGCTTTTAAATTGTCGATGGCCGTGATGCAAACCCGGCTCATGGTGCCGTAGCTTACGATCAGGGCGCTGTAATCCGTATCGGTATTGTAGGTCTCAAACCTGACCTCTTCCTGTTTCATCCGGTCGTATTTTGATTTCAGCAGAAGGTTATGATTATTGAGTTCGTCCGGATCCAGATAAAGCGTTTTAACCAGATTGCGGGTGCGGCTCTTGCGGGTGCCCATGCCGTTGGTGGCCCAGGCGTCCTTATTGCTGGCTTCAACCTTATATTCTTCCGGAAATTCTACCGGTTCCATCATTTGGCCGATCAGCCCGTCACCTAAAATCATGACCGGATTGCGGTACTTTTCCGCCAGTGAGAACGCCTGCATGACCATTTCAACCGCTTCCTGCACACTGGCCGGCGCCATGACCAGCAGGTGGTAATCCCCATGACCGCCTCCCTTGGTGGCCTGAAAATAATCTCCCTGGGAGGGCAGAATCCCCCCCAGGCCCGGCCCGCCGCGCATGATATTCACCAGGACGACCGGACATTGGCCGGCCGTCATGTAGCTGAGGCCTTCGCTCATCAGGCTGATCCCCGGACTGGAAGAAGTCGTAAAAACCCGGGCGCCGCAAGCAGACGCGCCGAAAAGCATATAGGAAACGGCCACCTCGCTCTCCCCCTGCAGGAAGACGCCGCCAACCTCCGGCAAGCGCCGGGCAAGGTATTCGGCAACTTCCGTCTGCGGGGTAATCGGATAGGCGAAATAATTCAGGCAGCCGGCCCTGATGGCGGCTTCTCCGATCGCTTCATTCCCTTTCATCAGCACTTTACCCATAATTTCCCTCTCTTTATTTTCCCGCGGCGGGTTCTTCGGCGGTTGCGGTGATGGTAATGGCCACATCCGGACACATGCTGCAGCAGAGCGCACAGTGAATACAGTCCTCCGGACGGGCCTGATAGGCCGGGAAATACCCTTTGGCGTTCACATCGGTTGCGATTTCCAGAACCTTTTTAGGACAGACCGCAACGCATAGCCCGCAGCCCTTGCAGCGGTTGCTGTCGATGGTGTGTTGATATCCCATAGTCATAGAACTCCTTCCAAATTTCCATCATACGCTGATAGATCTATTCTTTAGTCAGCCAGTTTCTGCGAAAATAACCCTGGAATGATGGAATCTTGGAACAATAGGATGCAAAGGCACCGGGAATCATTCCATTTTTCCATCATTCCATTATTCCGGCTCCTTTGCCTATCGCCCCAGAATATGCCGGTGAAGGGCATAATCCTTTATACCCAGCCGGGAGGCTTTCTTCCAGGGGGGGACCAGCTGTCTTTCCAACACCAAAACCGGACAGTTGAATCGTTCCCTGTCTAATTTCGGGAGCAAATCGGCTGCGACGGTAATAAATTCAAGCGGCAAACCGCTTTCCTTTGAAAAATCGCCTGCGAATTCATACCCTGCATAAATATCATCCACCGTTGTTTCATCGATCAGATTGGCGTTGCCGATCAGGCCGGTGATGGGCAGCCTGGCAGCGATTTCAATTTCCGCTTTGATCCGCAGGCAGCCGGCAATCGTATGGGTAAACGGTCGGTGCGGATTCACCACCTGCAGCAAGGATACCTGCTGGGTCCGGAGGTGATCCGCAAGGCTCGATAAAACGGTTGAGCCGACATCATCGCCGCCGATGTCCAGCAGGGTCAGCTGCGCCGGCTTTCGAATCAGTCCGGAAACCGCCGGGTTCACTATGGGCAAATCCGCCTGCAGGTATTCTTTATTGGGCACCACCACATCTATGCCCAATTCATTCAGCGGCGCTTTGGCTTCACGGGTTCGAAAGTAAGGGTTAACCAGATCCAGATCGGCGATGCGCACGTCCACGCCGGCCCGCTTTCTGTTTACCGCCAGGTTGATTGAAATTTCGGTCTTGCCGCTGCCGTAATTCCCGACAATGCCGACAATACCGGACAGATTAATCTCCATATGATTCACCGATCTGACAAGATGACGCCGGAAAGATCCCAAAGCGTCAGAATATTGGCTAAAAACACAATTTTTATTTGTAATTTTTATTAATTCCCATGTCAAGCAATTTAAGGCAAATATTTTGGGACCGTCAGAAATGACGGGATGGTTTTTTCACTTTTGAAATGCAAATCGATGTGTTAAGAGACCGAAGGGATCAGGCTGAAGGCGGAAGGGGCGGTTCGACAAAATTCTAAATCCGAATATCGAAATACGAAACAAATTCGAATACCAATAAAATCAGAATCGTGATAGCAGAAATTCTTATTGTTTGGATCATTGGAATTTTTGGCATTATGTATTGTTTCGGTTTTCGAATTTCGTGCTTCGAATTTAGAGCCTTCTCTTTACGCAAGGCAGAGCCACTGAACTCTGACTCCCGCCATGCGGGACAGGCATGGCCTTGAAGACCAGGTTTTAGATGCGGGGATAAAATCTGTGTCGTCTGTCTTTTGCTCACCATATTGGGACACCCAAAATGACAAATGTACAAACCGGCCTTGAGGCCTTGATCGCATCACCGCCGCCGTGGATGAAGGGGCAACGTTTGGGCCTGTTGGGCAATCCCGCTTCCGTTGACCGCAGCTTCCGCCATGCCCGGGAGTTAATCCGGCAGGTTTTTCCGGAACAACTGCGGGCGCTGTTTTCACCCCAGCATGGCTTTTTTGCGGAAAAACAGGACAATATGGTCGAATCCGCCGACCTGACCGATCCGGTTTCAGGCATGCCGATATTCAGCCTTTACGGCCAAACCCGCCGGCCCACGGAAAACATGTTTAAAGAGATTGACATCCTGCTGGTCGACCTGCAGGATGTCGGTACACGGGTGTACACGTTTTCAACCACCCTGTCCTACTGCATGGAGGCCGCTGCTACCCGGGGAATAAAAGTGGTCATACTGGATCGCCCCAACCCGGTAAACGGAATCGCCCTGGAAGGAAACTGCCTGTCGCCGGAATGTGCTTCTTTTATAGGCCGATATGGAATACCCATGCGGCACGGGCTGACCATGGGAGAGCTGGCACGGTTGTTCAACCAGGCATACGGGATCGGCTGCGACCTTGACATTATTGCCATGCAGGGCTGGAAAAGAACGATGTATTTTGAAGATACCGGACTCCCCTGGGTTGCGCCGTCGCCCAATCTGCCGACGCCCGTTTCAGCCATGGTATATCCCGGCCAGGTTATATGGGAAGGCACCAATGTTTCTGAAGGCCGCGGCACGACCCAGCCGTTTGAAATTTTCGGGGCACCCTTTATCGACATCGATAATCTAACCAGGGAATTTTCCGAAGCCCCGGAACCCGGCGTCTGCCTGCGGCCGGTGGCGTTTGAACCCACCTCCAACAAATGGCAAGGCCGATTATGCCGCGGATTTCAGCTCCATATAACGGATCCCGATCGTTACCGGCCCTATCGAACCACCATCAGGCTGCTGCAGGCGATCAAGCGTCGGCACCCCGATGAATTCCAATGGAAATCGCCGCCCTATGAATATGAATTCGAAAAACTCCCCATCGATCTGATTATCGGCAGCCGGCTTATCCGACGGCGAATCGAAATTTTAGATGATCCGGACAGCATCGAAAAATCGTGGCAAAAGGAGTTGCTGGCATTTAAGGAAATCCGTAAAGCCTGCTGTCTGTACCCCTAAACAATTTCAGATCGCCGCTGAAAGGATCGGATCCCGAACCGACCGAGAATTTTAAAATCGAGGTAATAGTATGGTTTTTTGGAAAAATGATGATCCTCCGGGGGCTGTCCAAAACGATCTGAGCGGGTTCTGCTGCCGTTGCAAAATCCTGAGTCATATTGTTGCGCTGCGCTGCGGCCCAAACCCAATCAGGCTCGATGATTTAACAAACAAATTGATACAAATTGAGGAGAAAAGGCTTGGAGCAGACGAAACCTTCCTGGAAACGCATGCGTTTTAAAAACAATAAGGTCTGGCTGGCCACGGATTCCGAGGGAAACCCGCTTGTCAAAAACAATAAGGTCCTGATCAAATATCAGTTGGATCAGGAGCATGAATACTGGATCCATCCCGGAGGTGTCGCTCCGATTGAATCCGCACCCTCTCCCAGCAAGATCCCGTCTGAAGATGTATCGAACGGCGCAAAACCGAAAATTAAAGCGGCCGAAGCCCGCCCCATCGAAGGCCACCCGTCGTTAGTCGAAAAAAATGCCGTCTGTCTATTTACGGACGGCGCTTCCTCCGGCAACCCCGGCCCGGCCGGGGTCGGCGTGGTCATGCGTTATGGAACCCATACAAAAGAAATTTCCAGATCCATCGGGATAGCGACCAACAACATCGCTGAACTGGAAGCCATTAGAATCGGCCTGCTGGAAATCAAAAAAACCGATCGCCCCGTCCGCATTTTTACCGACAGCAGCTACGCCCAAGGCGTCTTGGCGCTGGGGTGGAAAGCAAGGAAAAACCAGATGCTGATCAAATCCATTCAGGACCTTATCGCCACATTCGGCGACATTCGACTGATTAAGGTGAAGGGACACAGCGGCATGGCCGAAAATGAGCGGGCGGATTTTCTGGCGACCACGGCTGCGCAGGGCGGCAACAGCCTAAATGCATAAGAGCCCTTTATAGTAAAATAGAGGGCTCTTATTACGGAAAGGATAAGGGGTGGATTATGACTTTTCGCTTTTTAAAGAGTCAATTTCTTTCTTAAGATCGTCGATTTCTTTTTTGTATTTTTCAAATTCTTCATTCTGTACCGGGCTGTCCGCAGATACATCCTCTTTTTTCAAACTATCTTTCATTTCGTCAAATCCGAGGTAAATCGCCAGGCCGCCGCCCAATAGAAGCATTGCGGGAATAGCACCGGCCAGAATCTGTAAAAACTCTTTAAACCACACTGAAAGGCCTATGATGCCCAAAACTGCTGCTATCGCCCCACCGATTAAAGTCTTCATAAAAAACGTCCTCCTTTGGCTCTATTTTGGTTTGTGTCTGATAAAGATGTCTGAAAAATGCAACCCTATACAAAACAGCCTGAGCGGTGCAAACCATTCGCTTTCATGGTGCGCCTCGATTATCCTTTTTTAAACAGCTAACATATCAAATACCGGAACGCAAGATTATTTTTATTGCCCCCGGCTATTCAAATCCGATCTGCATACAAATAAAGATTGAACTGAATTTGTATTTTTGTTATTTATTGAAATTGCTTTAAATTTGCTGGGACCGGAGTATCGCGGGGATAATGTTTACAAAAATAAAAACCAACATGAGACGGCGGCTCAGATCTTATCTGCAGGAGACCTACAACCATTATCTTTGCTACCTCCCGCAGAAATTCAGCGCTCTTTCTTTTTATATGTTAAAACTTTTTTATTCCGGGATTAAGCTCGACGATACCCAGGTCCCGATCCTGAAAAATATTGATAAAGACGCCATCGTGGTACATGTGACCCGCAACAAAAGTCTTTTTGAGCTCCTGTTTTACTATATCCGTTACCAGTTGTTGAAATTGCCGTTTCCCCAAATCGGTTTTGATTACCGGGTTTTTTTGTGGCAGCCGGTCTCGCGGCTGATAAAAATTCTACTGGCGCATGTCGACAATTTTTTTGTCAATAAAAAACCTTTGAATCCTTATCAGAATGACTATTTCCGCGAGGAACTTTTAAACGGACGTTCGGCTTTACTCTCCCTGATCGAAGAAAAGGGATTTTATCGCCGCTTCGTAAAAAAAGAAACCGACCCCCTTCAATTTCTGATCCGGATGCAGCAAACCACCGAGCGGCCGATCGTGCTGGTGCCGCAGCTGATGTTTTTCAGTAAAAACCCCCAGCGGGCGATTTCAAGCCTGATCGATGTCCTTTTCGGTACGGAAACGAATCCCGGTCGAATCCGCAGGCTTGTTATCCTTTTTAAAAACCCCGGCAATGTGTTCGTGGAAATTTCCGAACCGATCAACCTCAAAACATTTGCATCCAATCCTGAAAACAGGGATCGCACCATTGAGCACCAGACCCTGATCCTGCGCCGCAACCTGCTCCTTCAGATCAACCGTCATCGCCAGATCATCACCGGTCCGGTCTTAAAATCGCGCATCGAGTTTAAGGAAAATATTCTGACCAATGAAAGCCTGCAGCAGTACATGACGCAATATTCTGAAAAACGGAAGGTTCCGATCCATCAGGTTCAGAAGGAGGCTGAAAGTTATGTCGACGAAATCGCGGCGGCATACAGCCCGGCTGTCATCCGATTTGCCGCCGCCCTGGTCGGATGGATCATCAACACCATGTTTGAAGGGGTTTCAGTCAACAAGGATGAACTGTATAAACTTAAAAGCATGTACCAGAAGGGACCGCTGATCTTTATTCCCTGTCATAAAAGCCATATCGATTATCTGATTCTCTCCTATGTCATGCATCTTAACAATATGCCCTGCCCCCATGTTGCCGCCGGCAAAAATCTTTCTTTCTGGCCGGTCGGTCCTTTCTTCAGGGGCGGAGGCGCGTTTTTCATCAGGAGAACATTCCGGGGCGCCGTTCTGTATTCAAAGGTTTTTGCTGAATATATCAAAAAACTGCTGGAAGAAGGTTTTAATATCGAACTGTTCATCGAAGGCGGCCGCAGCCGGACCGGCAAGCTGATCATGCCCAAACTCGGGCTCCTCTCGATCCTGCTGGATGCATATAAAAACGGGGCCTGCCCGGACATGGTTTTCGTTCCAATCTATATCGGTTATGACCGGGTGCTGGAGGAAGGTTCCTATTTAGAAGAAATCGAAGGCGGCCAGAAAAAACCGGAAAGTTTTTCACAGGTCATTCGGGCCAGCAAGTTTTTAAAGACGCGCTACGGCCGAATCTATATCAAATTTCATGAACCCATTTCCATCAGGGAACGCCTGGAACAGAACAACACAACCATCAGCGCTTTACCGCCGAAAGAGTTAAATTCGCTCTGCCGCTACCTGGGTTTCAGGATTATCAATTCCATCAATGAGGTAACGGTAGTCACCCCGCACGCGCTGACAGCCGGTGCGCTCTTAAATTGTTCGCGCAAGCGGATTTCATACAAGCACATGCAGTTTCATATCGAAACCCTCATGAAGCATTTAAACGCTCAAAAAGCGCTCCTGGCCGACACCCTGCTGGTGGATCCGATTCGCGCCGTCGATCAGGTCCTGGAGAGTTACGTTCAGCAGAATCTGGTGGAACGGATCGAACCGGACAAGCAAAGCATGTCGGGTGAGACCATTCTAATAATACCGGCGAATAAAAGAACCCTGCTGGAATATTATAAAAACAACTGCATCTCTTTTTTTATCCCGGCCGCCTACACGGCTTTGGCCATTATCGCAAAAGAAGCGTTTCTGTTTTCAGCCGCGGATATTTCCGATGATTATAACTTTCTGCGGGATTTCTTTCAAAATGAATTTGCGTATGACGTCGACCACCCCCCCGAATATGTCATCCGCAAAACCTTAAAGGCCTTTATCGATGACGCTATCCTGATGCCGCACCCTACCCTGCCGGACACTTATAATGTCACCTCGACAGGTCTCCGGAACCTGAAGTTTTTCGCACACTTTTTAAAAACCTATATTGAATCCTACTGGATTGTCCTGAATTATTTCCGGCGCTACCCGGCCAATAGCCACAATCCCAAAAAACGACTCAGAAAAATCCAGTCGCGCGGGATGCGGATGTACAAAAGAGAAGAGATTACCCTTAAAGAGGCGCTCTCCAAGGTCAACTACGACAATGCCATAAACTATTTCATCAGCCACGATGTCAAGGGTTCCGCCAGTGCCAAAAAAATAAGCCATTATGGCCAAAATATCCAGCGCTTCCTGGGCTACCTGTCTTTTTAGCATGCCGACCGCAACGTCATTCGTTCACGGCGGCAAGCGAACTCATTAGGCATTAGACGCATGAAAGCATTGATTCTGGCAGCCGGCTTCGGCACGCGGCTGCTGCCTTATACGGACATCACTCCCAAGTGTTTATTCCCGATCGACGGCCGACCGCTGCTGGACATCCTTATCCGCAACCTGCAAAGGGCCGGCTGCCGGGAGATTATCGTCAACACCCATCATCTGGCGCAAAAAATCGAAACCTTTATTGCCAACCGGAATTACCGGATTCCGGTTTCGACCCGCTATGAATCCCAAATCCTGGGAACCGGCGGCGCCATTAAAAATGTATCTGATTTCTGGGACGACAAGCCCTTTATGGTCATCAACAGCGATATTTTTACGGATGTCTCCTTAAAATCCGTCTATGATTTTCATTTGCAGCACCCGTATCCGGCGACCCTGGTACTATGCGACGATCCGGAGTTCAACACGGTCCGGGTCGATCCGGACGGATTTGTTGTTGCGTTTGAAAATAGAAACGGCCGTTCATTACCGCAACAAAACAACGCCCTTACCTTTACCGGCATCCAGGTCCTTGACCCCGAAGTGCTCGCCCTCATACCGCCGGGCTGTTATTCAAGCAGCATCGCTGCGTACGCAAAACTGTTGTCTGCTGACCGAAGATTGAAAGCCTATCTTGCGCCGGCACGGTCCTGGAAGGACATCGGCACCCCGCAGCGCTACCGCCAGACCGTTCTTGCTCGGATGGCCCCCCACGCCTTTCAGCGCGCTTTCGGCATTAACGTCCGCGGCCCCGTCGATTATGCGCCCTTGCCGGGCGACGGTTCGGACCGGAAATGGTACCGGGTATCAGCCGACGCCCGTAAGCTGATACTGGCCGATCACGGCATCCGCAAGCACGAAGCTCCCTCCGAGGCGGATGCCTTTGTTGCCATCGGTGGGCATTTGTTCAGCCGCGGGATTCCCGTGCCTGAAATCTTCCTGTCCGACACCTTCAGCGGTCTGGTCTTTATGGAAGATCTTGGCGATGACAGCCTGCAAAAAATCGTCTGCAGCCTGGACGACGGCGATTCGGTCTGCGACCGTTATCGGGCGGTCATCGACATTCTGGTAAAATTGTCGGTTGCGGGCGCTGTCGGCTTTGATCCCGGCTGGACGTATCAGACACCGGAATACGACCGCGCTTTGATTCTTGAAAAAGAGTGTCGCTATTTTGTTGACGCTTTTCTAAACGGCTACCTGAAGCGCCGGGTGCCCTTTGCAGATTTGGAAGAAGAATTTTCGATTCTGGCCGACAACACCCTGCGGTATGCCGCCATCGGCCTGATGCACCGCGACCTGCAGTCCCGCAACGTCATGGTAAAGAACGGACGCTGTTACCTGATTGATTTTCAGGGCGGCCGCATCGGGCCGATTCAATACGATCTGGCCTCCCTGCTGATCGACCCTTATGTCGAGCTGCCGCCGGAGATGCAGGCCGATTTGCTGAGCTACTGCTTTGTGAATTACGCCAAGCACGGCGATATTTCCCGCGACGCTTTTGAAAAAGGCTACCGCTACTGTGCGCTGACCCGCAACCTGCAGATGCTGGGGGCCTTCGGGTACCTGAGCCGCCAGAAAGGCAAAACTTATTTTGAAAAATTCATTCCAGCCGCGCTGCAAACTTTAAAGGATAATCTCCGCAAGGTTCCAAAAGAATTTCCGCAGCTTCGGAGAATCGTCAAGAGACTTTGAAAAAGGATTCAGGGATCAAGTGAAAAAATAAGTCTGACTATTATTTAACCCTTGAACCCCCGAATCCTCGAACCCCTTTCCCCCAACTGATTGTTGGAAGAAACGAAAAGCGTTGATTGAGCCAAATGTCTGTATTATAAGTGGCAGAACAAGAAATTATACTTGGGAGATAGAGACATGACCCCGATCAAAGTAATGGTAAACGGAATTCCCGGCAACATGGCTCTGGCCGTGGCCGGACACGTCCTGAACGACAGAAGGTTTCACCTTCTGACCCATTCCCTCACCGGGCCCGAAATAACCGCGGTCGAACATGCGGTCGCTGCAACCGCCGTCCGCCTGATCCGGCCCGATACCCGTGATGAGGCCATTGAATCGATCAAGGCGGCGGAAGGAAGCTTCATTTCAGTGGATTTTACGCATCCGTCCGCAGTCGTCGCCAACGCCGAATTTTACGGCCGTCACAGTCTTCCCTTTGTGATGGGCACCACCGGAGGCGACCGCACCCGTCTTGACCAAATTGCCGCCGCCGCCGGCGTCTCCGCCGTGATTGCCCCCAATATGGCCAAGCAGATCGTCGGCTTTCAGGCCATGATGGAATATGCCGCAGCCAACTTCGCGAATCTTTTCGAGGGATATACCCTTGACATCCGGGAAAGTCATCAGCACGGCAAGGCCGACACCAGCGGCACCGCCAAGGCGATGGTGCACTATTTCAATGCCCTGGGAACACCCTTTTCCGAAGACCGCATTGTCAAGGAACGCGACCCCAAAACCCAGCAAGAACAATGGGGGATACCGAAAGAACATCTCGGCGGCCATGCCTGGCACACCTATACCCTTGACTCCGCGGACAAAACCGTCCGCTTTCGGTTCAGTCACAATGTCAACGGCCGGGAAATCTATGCTTTGGGTACTTTGGACGCTGTCGTTTTTCTGCATCAAAAGGTCACAGAAAGCGGCCGGGGAAAAGTTTACAGCATGATCGATGTATTAAAAAAAGGGGGATAAGGAGGTTCGCTATGTCCACAGTTGATATCACCGGGCGCTTGGCGCGATATATGGCGGAAGCGCACAGGCAGAGTCTTGCGCCGCACGTGGCGCGGGAAGCCAGGCATCGCATCCTGGATACGCTGGCCGCAATGGTGTCGGGAGCCCGTCTCAAACCCGGAGAGATGGCAATCCGGTTTGCGCAAGACCAGAGCGGGGTCGCGGAAGCGTCCATTCTGACTACCGACATCCGGACGTCGGCCGTCAACGCCGCCCTGGTCAACGGCATGTTCGCCCATGCCGACGAAACCGATGACTTCGAGCCGATAACCAAAGCCCACCCCGGCAGCGCCGTCGTACCCGCGGCCCTCGCAATGGCCGAACGCGAGAGGCGTTCGGGAGCGGAACTGCTCAACGCGGTCACACTCGGCTATGACGTCTGCTGTCGTTTTCTCCTGGCACTTGAACCCAACCTGGTGCGCGCGTCGCACCGCAGCGCCGAGGGCACCAGTTCCACTTTAGGCAGCGTAGCCGCCGCAGCCTCATTGGCCCGGCTGGATGAAAAGGGAATGCGTTATGCGCTCTCGTACGCCGCCCAGCAGGTCTCCGGCATCTGGAGCTGGGTCCGCGATGCCGAGCACGTTGAAAAAGCTTTTGACTTTTCCGGCATGGGCGCCCGCAACGGCGTCACTGCGGCCATCATGGCCCAGTTGGGGTTTACCGGCGTCTGGGACGTGCTGGACGGCGAACACAATGCGCTTGATGCCCTGTCCGCCGATCCCCGTCCGGAGGAAATGGCCGCCGAACTGGGAAGCCGCTATTTCGTCACCGAAACCGCCATCAAGCCCTTCTCCGTAGGCTATCCGATTCAGGCTCCCCTGGACGCGTTTCTCTGGCTCCGGCGCGAGCATGGGCTCAGCCTGAACAACGTCGAGCGGATCGTCCTGAAACTCCCGGAGGACGGCGCCCGCATCGTCAATAACCGCTCCATGCCGGATGTCAATTGCCAGTATATCATCGCCGTCGCCCTGGTAAAAGGGACCGTCTCATTTGCGGACAGCCATTCCTACGAACGCATGGCGGATCCGGAAGTGCGCGCCGCCAAGGAGCGCGTGGAACTGGTGGCCGATCCGGCACTCATGGATCCGGCCGCACCGCGGAGCGGCCGGGTGGAAGTAACGCTCCGGGATGGACGTACCGTCAGCCGCTTTACACGCCACGCTCCGGGCACCAAGGAAAATCCGCTCGATACGGAGCAGGTGAGCGCAAAAGCGCGGCTTCTGATGGAGCCGGTGCTGGGGCCCGAAAAGACGGAAGAAGTTATCCGCCGGGTGAACGCTCTGGAAGAGCTGGACGATGTGTGCACCCTGCTGCCGTTCCTGACCCGCTAAAACCTTTCCCGTCCGGTGCGCAAGGACGGCCGCACTATTGCAACGGCTGCAAGCAACGGTGAGAACGCCGGTGCGATGTCCAAGTCAGGACCCGACCGGCCGAACGGTTTAAGTACCCATTTCCTTTAACTGCTCCCGCAGCCCGCCGATTCGGCTTTCGAGTGTTTTAAACCGCTCCTGTCGCTGGGCGATATTCTCTTTTTCAGCACGGACAAACCGGCTGTACGGCGCTACCGCATCTTCGATGCGCTGAACACCCCGCCGCATTTCATGTTCGAACTGCTCCGCAAGACCGGTCATCAGCCGGCTTTTTAATTCCGCCAGCTTTTGCGAGAGCTGCCTTTTGGCCTTCTGCCGGCGCGCCGGCAGGATCAGGAGCCCCAGGGTTACCGCCGCCAGACCCGCCAGGATACCGGTAACGTCCGCCCAGGCCGTGTGAACCAGCACGGCAATCGCCGTTCCCAGGCCGGCTCCTCCGAATCCGACCAGGCCGGTGTTCAGAACCGCTTCGCGGGCCGATATGGCCAGCTTGGCAGCTTCTTTTTCCCTGCTGTAACCGGCTACGGCCTGGCGCGTGGCCAGCCCGATGGAATCGACCAGACGCTTGCGATCATATGCCAGAGTACCATCCCGGGGACCGGTCTGTCCCACAACCCGATCGGCATGCTGCCGGCGACGACTTTCCAGATGCTCAGCCACGGACGTCCACTGCCGCAAGTCCTGTTCCACCAGCCAGTCAATCAGTTCACTGACACGCCCCTCGATCTGGCGAGGGGTATCCGCCACAACCTCTTTTTCAAAGACCTGCTGCATTCTGGTGGTGCGAATCAGATCGACCATCCGACCCAGCCGGATCATCTCATCAAAAAATTCATTGCCGCGCCGTTCCATTTCAGACAACAGCATCTCAATTTCGCCCAGGCGGGCTTTGAAATTGCGCTGCATGTCATCGCGGTAGACCGCCATTTGACGGTCGATATCATCCAGAACGGCAATGTCTTCGCTTAGGCCTTCCAGCTCCCGGCGGCAGCCGTCAAGCTGCTGCCGGATCAGCTTCTGCCCGACCCCCAGCGGATTGAACAGTTTGAGTTGAAAACGGCTGGCGTCTTCCAGGGTTCTAAGAATATAGGTTTCGAGCGCTTTAAACCCGCCCGGCGCCCCGGGGTCCGGCGTGCCGATTTTGCTCTGCAGCGCTTTTCGTGCTGAAACCGCAAAAATCACAGGGGTTTCACCCATCAGACGGTTAACGGCCGTCTGAACAAAAATGGTAACCTTTTCAGTCTCGGCAGGCGTCAGAATATCTATTTTGTTGATAACCAGTACGATTTTCTTGCCCCAGGATTTGATCTTTTCCAGAAAAGCCCGCTCGCTTTCGGTAAAGGGACGGTCCGCCGAAGTAATAAACAATACCAGATCGCTGCGGGGTACAAATTCGGAGGTCAGGATTTCATGCTCGCGCTGAATGGCGTTGGTACCGGGTGTATCCACGATATTGGTATGCTGCAGCAGCGGTATCGGTGCTGTCTGAAGCCATACGCCGCGCTCCCCCGGCCGGCTGCCAAGGGATCCCCCGTATTTTAAAAGATGGATCCGGCTGGTGGTGGGGGTTACCCCTTCAGCCTGAATTTTTTCCCCCAGGAGGGCATTGATAAACGCGCTTTTGCCCGAGTTGAATTCTCCGACCACCACCAGCATAAACAGCTCATCCAGCTGGGAAATCGAATCCGCCAGGGCCGTCCGGTCCGTTTCCCCGGCGCCGGATTGTGCCAGGGTCTCGCGCAGGTCGCCCAGAATATTGCGGGTTTCATTCAAGAGAGCTTCTTTTGCATTATCCAGGATCATCATTTCACTCCGAGGCGTTTCATTATCATCCGTGCTTCCGGAAGTTTAGAGAATGCGGAATGCGGAGTCAAGAACCATTGCAAGGCACCCTTTTCATTTTATGAACCGGTTGATTTTTTAGGCTACATGATTTAAACAGTCCATTATGAAACAAGATTGCCGCTACGGCAGTCGAAATTAAAATGGGAACTGCCGCAGGTTGATGCATTTATGAAGGAATCCATTAATATGCATGAATTTCAGCCTTTTCATGATATCATTGCCGATCCGTTCGACTATGCCCGCAACTGGAAAGAAACGCACCGCCGTAAAATCGTCGGACACTTCTGTTCTTATACCCCCGAGGAAATCATCCATGCGGCCGGCGCCCTGCCGTTTCGAATTTTCGGGTCGGGAGAGGCCGTCTCCCTTTCAGACGAACACCTGCAGGCCTATAGCTGCAGTTTCGTCCGCAGCGCTCTGGCCGACGGTCTTTCCGGCAAGCTGGACTTTTTGGACGGGACGGTCTTTCCGCACACCTGTGATACGATCCAGCGGCTTTCCGATATCTGGCGCATCAATTTAGGCATGGGTTTCCATACGGATATCGGGCTGCCGGTGAAAATCGACACCGACAGCGCCGGGGAATACCTGAAAAGTGTTTTTAAAAAATTTAAAACCGAACTGTCCGAAAACCTGGATTACACCATCACAACCGCAGATCTTAAAAGCGCGGCCCATCTATACAACCGGTTGCGCCGCGATATGCAGCGGATATCCGACCTCCGGCGCGAAAATCCCTCAATAATCAGCAGCAATGACCTGCAGGCGCTCACAAAGGCATCCATGATCATGGACCGGGAGGCGTTTTCACAAAAATTAGCGGCCGTCGTCAATGGACTGACGGAAAAACAGACCCGTCCGGATAAATCCCGGAAGCGGCTGGTCCTCTCCGGCGGCATTTGCAACATACCGTCCGTCCATACACTCATCGAAGACTGCGGGGCTGCAATCGTCTGGGACGACAACTGCAGCGGAGCCCGTTATTTTGAGGGATCCATCGACCCGGACGGCGATATCATCGAATCCATCGCCCAACGCTATCTCGAAAAAATTGAGTGCCCGGCCAAGCACGCCGCTCTGTTTCGCCGCGGCGACGCCCTCGTGAACATCGTCAAAACCAACCGGGCCGATGGGGTCATCTTTTTGTTTTTAAAATTCTGCGATCCGCATGCCTTTGATTACCCCTATATCAAGGAACTGCTGGACAAGGAGGGCATTGCCAGTATGCTGCTTGAATTGGAAATGCCCCTGCCCTCCGAAGAGCAGCTCAAAACAAGATGCCAGGCGTTTCTGGAAACCTTGGCGTAAAGCGGGATAAAAGCATGAACACTGAGCCGAAGCCGATTGATCCTGAAAAGGAAAAACGGAAAATCAAAGCCGTCGGCAGGATGAAAGAAATCATGACGGGCTATTATATTGAAGCCAAAACGGCCGAACAGTCCGGCAAAAAAATCGCCTGGATCACCAGCGGCGGACCGGTTGAACCGCTTATCGCCATGGACGTCATACCGGTTTATCCTGAAAACCACGGCGCCATGATCGGCGCTGCCAAAATGGGATCGGACCTGTGTGAGAAAGCGGAAGCCATGGGATATTCCCGGGATCTGTGTTCTTACGCCCGGGCCGATATCGCCTGTGCGCCCATTAACGCGGGACCCATCGGCGGGCTGCCCAAACCGGACATGCTGGTGTGCTGCAATAATATCTGCGGCACGGTTTTAAAATGGTACCAGGTACAGGCCCGCCATTTCCGGGTGCCGCTTTTTATTTTCGACACCCCCTTCTGTCATACGGAGTTTTCAGCCGAAGCCCGCCGCTACGTGCGCCGGCAGGTAGATGAATATGTCGCATTTCTTGAAGGCGTCTGCGCCCGCAAAATCGACCTTGAGCGCATGCATCAGGTCGGTCGCCTATCGCTGGCAGGACAGCGCCTGTGGCAGGCGGTTCTGGATACCAGCATGCACAAACCTGCGCCCATGAGCGCCTTTGACGCTTTTTTTCACCTGGCGCTGATCGTCACCCTGCGGGGCACCCAAACGGTGGTGGATTACTACACGGCGCTGCTGGCGGAAATGAAGGAACGGATTGAAAACCGCATCAGCGCGGTTCCCAAAGAAACCTACCGGTTGTTATGGGACAACCTGCCGATCTGGTACCGCACCCGCTGGATGTCGGATAAGCTGGCAGCCCATGAAGCCTGCCTGGTGGCCGATACCTATACCTCGGCCTGGTGCGGAACGATGAAATATATTGATGAAAACGACTTTTTAGGCAGCATGGCCGAAGCCTATTCCCGCATTTACCTGAACATCGGCGTGGATGAAATGGCTCAAAACGTCATCGCCATGATCGACAAATACGCTGCCGACGGGATCGTCATGCATTCCAACCGAAGCTGCAAGCCGTATTCATTCGGCCAGTATGATATCCGGAAAATCATCCAACAGCAGCGGGACGTGCCGGTATTATTGATCGAGGCCGACATGGTGGACGAGCGCAGTTTTGCAGAAAGCCAGATTGATACCCGCATCGATGCGTTTATGGAGATGCTGAAATGATTACCGTGGGTATCGACGTCGGCTCCATCACCACCAAGGCGGTGGTGCTGCGGGATGGAAAAATAATCGCGGAAAAAATTGCGCCGACCGGCTATCAGCCCCAAGCTGCGGCCGAAATGGTTTTTGCGGAAGTCCTTTCCGCAGCGATGTTGCCGGCTGACGATGTCACCACGGTCGTCGCCACCGGCTACGGCCGCAGCCGGGTCTCCTTTGCGGGGCGGTCCGTAACCGAAATATCATGCCATGCCGCCGGCGCCAATTTTCTCTCCCCCGCCGTCCGTTCGGTTATCGACATCGGCGGCCAGGACAGCAAGGCGCTTGTGATGGATGCAACCGGCCGCGTCAAGGATTTTGCCATGAATGACAAGTGCGCCGCCGGCACGGGCCGTTTTCTGGAAGTCATGGCCGGCGCGCTGGGGGTCGGGCTGGATGCGTTCGGCCCGATTTCGCTCACGTCCGAAGCCCCCGCCGTCATCAGCAGCCTGTGCACGGTGTTTGCCGAATCGGAAGTCATCTCGCTGATTTCAAAAGGCGCCCGGCGGCGGGACATCATCGCCGGGATCCACGCCGCCGTTGCGGCAAGGGTGGTGGCCATGGCCGTCCGCATCGGTCTCACGGCGCCGGTCATGATGACCGGCGGCGTGGCCAAGAACATCGGCGTCGTCAAAGCCATCGAGGCCAGAATCGGAAGTTCCGTCATCGTCTCAGCGAAAGCGCAACTGACAGGCGCCATCGGCGCTGCGCTGATTGCCGCAAGGCCGGGTTCAAGCCAGGGGTCAGGGATCAGAAGCCAGGGGTCAGAAGAACCGTGAGCCGTGAACTGAGGGTATAGCCATGCTCATCGATCAACCGGGATATGTTACCGAAAAAATAATCTTACTGGGCCGCAGAGAGTCCTGTGTCTATCTTCTGAAAGGCCGGAATGAATATGCCCTTCTGGGAGGCGGCATGGTATCAATCGTACCGGATGTGCTCAAACAGATCGGAACCTTTCAAATCGATGAAGCCAAAATCCGGCGCATGATAGTCCTGCATTCACACTTTGACCACTGCGGCATTATTCCATTTTTCAAAAAACGCTGGCCCTGGGCCACGGTAACCGCTTCGGCTCGGACCGCAGAGATGCTGTCTTCCCCAAAAATTATTCAGTCCATTGCCTTTCTGAATGAGATGCTGCTGGCCCGCTCCGGACTTGAAAAAACCGCCGGGGAAATGGGACTTGACTTCACCGGCATTGCGGTGGAAGCCGTGGTCGCCGGCGGCGACAGGCTCCCCTGTGATGATCTGACGCTTGAAATCATCGACGTTCCCGGCCATTCCTCCTGTTCAGTGGCCGTCTATGTGCAAGCGCAAAAGGCCCTGTTTGCTTCGGATGCCGGCGGAATTCCGGCCGGCGACTGGATCTTTACGGCTGCCAACTCCAATTTTGACCAGTACCAGGAAAGCCTGCGGAAAATGGCGGGATATGCCGTCGATGTTTACCTGGCGGAACATTACGGCGCTCTGGCCGGTTCGGATGCACGTGATTTTCTGCGGCGGTCCATGGATTTTGCCGCTCAGACCCGCGCGTTGCTGGAGGCGTCCTACGCCCGTACCGGAAACGTAAAAGAGAGTTCGACCGAAGTAACCGATCTCTTCATGCAAAAAATCCCCGGAAACCTGTTGCCGAAAGAGATCATCGCCCTGGTGGTCGGTCAGATGTTTAATTATATTGCCAAAAAAGCGAGTCATCCCACGGCTTCAGGATTATAAAAGTGGGTCATCTCCCGATTAGACATAATCTTAAAAGGATTCAAGGGATCAAGGATTCAAGTGAAATGGAAACAGGCATGAGTCTTTGGGGCTGGGAAATCAGGAGGATTGAATGCAGGAAAGCAGGCAGATTTAAAAAGAAAATCCTTAACATCCTAACATTCAGACCAAACGCGGAGCGTTTTCCACCCTCGGCCCCTTGACCCCTCGCCCCCTCGAATCCTCGACCCCTGGAACCCTGCAGTTATTTCAATTTCAGCACTTCAAACGTATTATCCGTCAGATCGACGACCAGCATCCGGTTTCTCAGCAGGGTTTCCTTTTTCAGCAGCACCTTAACGACTTCGGATGTTTCCAGGGCGGAAAGGATGGTGACGCACTGGGGCAGCGTCCCCAGGCTGGCTTCAGCGCCTTTGGAGGGAAGGCGGTCCTTTTCTCCGTAAATCAGTTTCAGGCCCGGATCTTCCGGGAAAATGGTAGTCACGTGTCCCGCCACCCCGGCGATGGCCGCCGATACCAGCGGGATGCCGGCCGTCTTGCAGGCCGCTTCCAATATGAAGCGGAACTTGAGACTGTCGAGACAATCCACCGCCACATCGGAACCGGCTAAAAGCCCGGCGGCATTGCCCGCATCCAGATATTCCATATGCGCCTCCGCCACGACGGACGCATTGACGGATCGAACCCGCGCAACGGCCGCCTCCGCCTTTGGCGCGCCAAGACCGTCATGGGTACTCAGGAACTGACGGTTCAAATTGCTGTCTTCGAACGCATCACCATCCATCAGGTTGAGGCTGCCGATGCCGATGCGGGCCAAAATTTCCGTCACGCCGCCGCCCAGTCCCCCCAGGCCGACCACACTGACCCGCGCCTGCAGCAACATGGCCTGATCCTGAAGTGAGAATGTCTGCATGTTGCGGACATAGCGCTCGGGAACGATCCCGGCCTGCAGCGCTTCCAATTCAATCCGGCATCCCGGAAGATTATATTTTCGGGCCAGCAAGGCCACCTGCCCGACAGACAGGCTGCGGTAGGGAGTACTGTCCCGGAACTGTTTGGGAACCGCGCCGGAGCGGATCTCGTCGAGAAGGCCGTATTTCATTTTATCCCCCCCCGATGGGCGGGAAAAGGCCGACGCGCTCGCCGCCGCCAAGGGTCGAATCCAGATCCCGCTTGATGTTGTTAATGAACACGATGCGGACCTTTTCAGCGGGAACCCGGATTGCTTCAAGCAATTCCCGGACGGTTGTGCCGGCCTCGATCGGAAAATTGTCGGCCGCCGGCGGCGTAAAGGGGCTCAGGTCGGCAAACAACTTGATCTGGATATGGGTTTTCATTTAATTTCCCTGCGTCCGTCTTCAGCAAAATTCAGATGTTAATTTTCAGTAAAATCAGCTATTGAGTAATTCATTTCAATGATGTAGTAATATATTTTACGCAGGCGCTGCCTGAAAGTCAAGCTGCTGAATTATAATCGTAAAATATGAATCCTGGTTTTAAAAACGTTCTGGTTACCGGCGGGGCCGGATTTATCGGATCGCACCTGGTGGAAGCCCTGGCGGCTGCCGGGTGCAACGTAACGGTCATCGACGACCTTTCAACCGGCCGTTTATCCAACCTTGCGGCCGTCCGGGACCGGATTACATTTTACCAGGGGGACATTCGCGATCCCCGGCTTTTAGATAAGGCCGCCAGCGGCTGTGAAGTGCTCTTTCATCTGGCAGCGATCGTATCGGTACCGTGGACGGTTGAAAATCCCGTTGGTTCCGCGGCGGTCAATGAAATGGGGACGCTGCAGGTCCTGGAAGCCGCCCGCCGGCACCATGTCCGGCGCTTTGTCGGCGCCAGTTCCTGTGCGGTTTACGGTGACGGCTCCGACAACCCCAAGCAGGAAGATATGCCCCCCAAACCGCTGAGCCCTTACGCAATCCAGAAGCTTGTCGGCGAGCAGTATGCCGGGCTATTCAGTGAACTTTACGGTCTGGAGACTCTGTTCCTGCGGTATTTTAACGTCTATGGCCCGCGCCAGGATCCGTCGTCGCCCTATTCCGGCGTCATTTCCATCTTTATCAACCGGGCCATCGCCGGAGAGTCGCCGGTCATCTTCGGCGACGGCCAGCAGTTTCGCGACTTTGTTTATGTAAAGGATGTGGTTCAGGCGAACCTGCTGGCGGCCGCCGTCAAACCGGTCGGCGGGCGCATATTCAACATCGGAACCGGAAATTGCATCCGTATCCGGGAACTGTGGCAGACCATCCGCACCCTGGCCGGATCAAAGGCGGAAACGGTTTTCAAACCGCAACGGCCCGGTGAAGTCCTCGAATCACTGGCCGACATTAAACGCGCCTGCGAGGAACTGGGTTACCATCCGGCCTATCCTCTGGAAAAGGGTCTCCAGGCAACACTGGCGTGGTATCGACAACAGAAAAGATAGCAGAAATGGAATTAAAATTCAAAAATGCACTTGTCACCGGAGCCGCCGGTTTTATCGGATTTCACCTGTCCCAGCGGCTGCTGCAGGACGGCTGCCGCGTTATCGGCCTGGACAATCTGAACCCCTATTACGATGTCAACCTCAAGCAAGACCGACTCCATCTGCTGGCCGCCCATCCAAATTTTTCCTTTCACCGGACCGACCTTGCCGATAAAAAAAGCCTGGAGGACATCTTTCGACAGGAGTCGTTTGAAGTGGTCGTCAATCTGGCCGCCCAGGCCGGGGTGCGGTATTCCCTCAGCCATCCGAATGCCTATGTAGAATCCAACCTGACGGGATTCATCAACCTGCTGGAGTCTTGCCGCTACAATGGCATTCGACATCTGGTGTTTGCATCATCCAGTTCGGTTTACGGGGCCAACACCACCATGCCGTTTTCCGTGCGCCACAATGTGGATCACCCCGTCTCCATCTATGCCGCAACCAAAAAGGCCAACGAACTCATGGCCCACAGCTACAGCCACCTGTTCGGACTGCCCTGCACCGGCCTCAGGTTTTTCACCGTTTACGGCCCCTGGGGACGGCCGGACATGGCCCTTTTTCTGTTTACCCGCGCGATTTTAGCGGGGCTGCCCATTCAGGTATTTAATCACGGCAACATGCTGCGGGACTTTACCTATATCGATGATATTGTCGAAGGGGTCGTCCGGATAATGGGCCGACTGCCGGAGCCCGATCCCGACTGGCGCGGCGACCGCCCTTCCCCGGGAAGCTCTTATGCCCCCTACCGGCTGTATAATATCGGCAACAACAATCCGGTCCGGCTGACCGATTTTATCGGCACCATTGAAAAAGTTCTCGGCCGGAAAGCCGAAAAGAAGTTTCTGGATATGCAGCCGGGGGATGTGCCGGCTACTTATGCCGATATTGATGATCTCATCGGTGCGGTGAATTTTAAACCCGACACGCCGCTTGAAACCGGCATCCGTGCATTCGTCACCTGGTATCGTGAGTATTACGGACGGAACAGTCAGTGACTGAAGGTTAATCCCCCTTGCAAGGCCAAACCGGGGGATTTTTTCGTAAATTTGGAATCAATATGCAAAAGGAACCATAAATGAAACTGGCAATTATGGGAACCGGTTATGTCGGCATCGTTACCGGCACCGGGCTCGCAAACCTGGGCAACGATGTTGTCTGCGTAGACGTCGACGCTGAAAAAATCGACCGGCTGACCGCCGGCAGCCTGACCATCTACGAACCCGGACTGGAGGAAATATTCCGGAGAAACATCAGGGGCGGCCGCCTCAAATTCACCACCGATAGCGCTGCGGCCATTCGGAAATCCGATCTCATTTTTATTTGTGTGGGCACCCCCAGCAATCATCTGCAGGAGGCCGACCTGACCGGCGTCCGGGAAGTCGCTGCGGCCATCGGCCGCCACATCAACGGCTATAAAGTGATTGTAAACAAGAGCACGGTTCCGGTGGGAACCGCCGACCTTGTCCGCGTGATAGTCGGCGATAACCAGACGGAAAAACTCCCGTTCGACGTGGTTTCCAATCCGGAATTCCTGAGGGAAGGCGTGGCCGTCAAGGACTTTGAAAACCCGGACCGGATCATCGTCGGAAGCGACAGTGACAGGGCCCGGGGAATCATGTCGTCCCTTTACCGTTCGGTCGCCCGGACCGACCGCCCCATTATGATTACCGATATCCGCAGCGCTGAAATCATTAAATATGCCAGCAACGCCATGCTGGCCACCCGCATCAGCTTCATGAACCAGCTTTCGCATCTGTGTGAAAAAACCGGTGCGGACATCAAGGCCGTATCCCGCGGGCTGGGACTTGACAGCCGCATCGGCCCGAGATTCCTCTATGCCGGCCTGGGCTTCGGCGGCAGCTGCCTGCCCAAGGACGTTAAAGCGCTGATTGCCACCCTGAAACAGCACGGCTGCGATGCCGATCTGTTTGAAGCGGTTCACCGCATCAATGAACGCCAGAAAACCGTGGTGGTGGAAAAACTCAAATCCGTACTGGAGATCAGCGGCAGCCGCGTGGCCGTCTGGGGCTTGTCCTTTAAGCCCAAAACCGACGACATCCGTGAGGCCCCTGCAGTAAACATCATTGCGGAGCTGCAGCGCCTGGGAGCGTCCATCCATACGTTTGACCCCATCGCAATTCCCAATGCCCAAAAGGTCTTAAAAGATGTCCGTTATTTTGATGATCCCTATGAAACCGTTCGGGATTGCGACGCCCTGATACTGGTCACCGAATGGGACGAGTTCCGCAACCTGGATATGCAGACCGTCAAGAACCTGTTAAAAAAGCCGATCGTTATCGACGGGCGCAACATTTATGATCCCGTTGAAATGAAAAAGATGGGGTTTACTTACCTCGGCATCGGCAGGCGCTGTTGATTTTAAAGCCATACTATGAAAGGATGAACCGATTGCTGTTGGGGGCGGTCCGATCTTTCCGGGAATGACCATCAAAACATGAGCAAACTTAAAAAATTCGTTAAAACTTCCCTGCTCGGCGGGATTGCCGTAATCCTGCCGATTACGATTTTATTCCTGATTTTCAAATGGATCTTTAATTTCTTTATCCGAATTATTCAACCCCTTGCCAATCTCGTGGTTGCCAGATCCCACTTCCAGGAGCTTGCCGCTGATGCGATCGTACTGGGCCTGATCCTGTCCACCTGCTTCCTTGTCGGTATGGTCGTTAAAACAAAAATAGGGCGCTTTATTCACGAACATATCGACATGCGCCTTTCCAAGCTCATACCCGGCTACGGCACGATCAAACTGACGGTCACCCAGTTTTTCGACAGAAAATCGACCCCCTTTGCTTCGGTGGCGCTGGTTCGGGCATTTGATGATGAAAGCCTCATGACCGCCTTTATCACCGACACCCACCCGGACGGCAGCTACACCGTGTTTGTTCCGTGCGGTCCCAATCCGACAACCGGCTACGTCCTGCATATGAAGAAGGAATATGTTCACCCGGTGCCGGTATCGGCCGAAGTCGCCCTCAGATCCGTCATCAGCTGCGGAGCGGGTTCTCAACCGATCATTGCGGCCTTTCACAGAAAAATAAAAGACGATATCATCAACTGAGGACCCGGTTTCGATCGGAACGCAATTGGGAAATTTCCGGTTAAACTCGAACTACGATCTCCTGAACTTTTATTATTCCCACTTTACAACATCATTTAAATTCTTAGGTTATAGCTATAATTTCGATTAACCTTAAACATTTTAAAGAACCGGGGATATCATCATGAAAATAGAAAAAATACTTTGGCCGACGGATTTTTCAAAAACCGCTGAAAGGGCTCTCCCTTATGTTCAATCCCTGACCCGCCAGTATGGCGCTGAAATTCATGTTCTGTACGTTATTGAAGATATCGCCCACCATGAATCCTGGTATGGAGAATTTGACCGGAAACGGGTGGCCGAACTGATGGAGTGGGCCCAAAAATCGGCTGTTAAACGCCTGGACCAGGTTTGTGAAAAATATCTGGAGGGCTGCCCCCTGTATATCAAGCACATTGCCGTGGGCGACCCGGCCCGGGAAATTTTAAAACTCATTGAAAAAGAAAAATTCGACCTGGTGGTGATGGCCAGCCACGGCGCCGAGGGAAACTTCCGTTTCGGCAGCGTGGCTGAAAAGATTCTGAAAAATTCGCCTGTTCCGGTCACAACCATCCCGGTGGAGCCCGGAAAGGGAGAATGAGAACCGGGAACAATACTTGACATATTCGTAAAAAGTCCCAAAACCTGTCATGCCTGCCCCGCATCAAGTGCGGGATAAACTGCGGCAGGCATCCAGGACCATTTGACTGGATTCCCGCTCCCCGATCAGGTCGAGGACAAGCTTCGCGGGAATGACGCTAAAGGCGTATTTTCGACTTTTACGAGACCATCAATACTTAAACAAGGGAGCGATCCATGATTGATCAAAACGCTTTGTGCGAAAAGATACGGGAGTTATATCCGGATATCGGTGAATGCGGCCTGGATGTCAGAACAGAATATGACACGGCCCAGAATGCCTGGGTGGTTTATCTGAAAAAAGGGGATCATAACCTAAGGACTTATCTTGAAGATGACGATGCCGAAAAGTGCATGCTCGGCCGCAAGTGCATCGGCCTGGGGATCGAGATCGCCCAGTTAAGGGGCAATATCGAACGGTATCCCACGGACCGATAATCCGTTCTCACCCCCCTGCAAAACCACCCGGTTGCGGCAAGGGTTATTCCAGGAGTGCTTCAACCATTTCGGCAAACCCTTCCCCGCCTTCACGGCGTGTTATCCATGCGGGCTGAGAGGTCAGCTGCTCCTTAAAATGCCTGACATTGGCGACACCGACGCCATGGGGAAAAAAAGCAAAGAGGGGGGCGTCATTGGGGGAATCACCGGTAAAAATAACCTGTTCTTTGATTTTATCAAGGTCCCGCCGGAATACCTCTCTGAAAAGGAGGCGGGTCATACTGAGTTTGTCATAGTCTCCGAACCACCCGTTGACGTGAATCGAGCTTATCATTGCCTGGGCGCCGGACTCTTCAAAGCAGCTTACAATTTCTGCAACCGTTTCAGGCCGAAGGGTTGCAACGTCTTCACAATAGTCGATAGCCAGGTCCGCTTCACGATAGGCCTGATCCGAGGCCACCCGGCAGCCGGGAATTTTTTCCAGAATTTCCTTTTTGATCTTTTCCAGTCTTTTTCGGTCCTTTTTTCGATCCGTTTCTGACTTCCAATAGCGCCGGATCATTTTTTTCCGACGCCGGTCATATCTGAAATAAAATGCGCCGTTTTCGCCGACCACCGCATCGATCGGCCAGAACCGCGCTATATGATCACACCATCCGGCCGGCCGGCCGGTAACCGGAACGATGCGGATGCCGGCCCCTTGCAGCCGCTCCAGGGCGATAAAAACAACCGCCGGCAGGCGGCCTTTCAGGGTAAGAGTATCGTCGATGTCGGTCAGAATATAGCGGATGCCCGCCTTTAAATTTTCCGGAAACTGCCTGAACGGTTTCATCATCGCAGCCGTTTAAATCCGTTGCTCGAATTTTTGATATTGCCGGAATCTCCGGCACTGTTGGTGATGGTCCCGAATTTTTATTGTGATATCAATCGAATAATAGTATTAACCAACAGGTTTTCAGTTAATTACAGTTATCGCCATAAACTTGTCAAGTCTGATTCGGAAACATGATGATTTACGACGTCGCCATCATCGGAGGGGGCGTGACCGGCTGCGCCATCGCGCGCGAACTCTCCCGCTACCGCCTGCGCATCGTTATCGTAGAAAAACACGCGGAAGTCGGCTTCGGCGCCTCCAAGACCAACAGCGGCATCATTCATGCCGGTCACCACAGCTCGCCGGCCACTCTGAAAGGCAAACTGGTCGTACGCGGCAATGCGATGTTCGACGCCCTGCGTAAAGACCTCAACTTCGGGTTCCGGCGAATCGGGGAACTGGTTGTGGCCAGATCCGAAGCGGAAATCCCGGAACTGGAGCGATTGAAACGCCAGGGGGATGCAAAAGGGGTAAAGGGACTGGAAATCTGGTCACGGGAAAAGCTCCGGATCGAAGAGCCCAATTTAGCGCACACCCTGGCAGGCGCGCTGTTTGCCCCGACCGCCGGCGTGGTCAATCCCTATGAACTGACCTTTGCGTTGAGCGAAAACGCGGTTCACAACGGCGTCGAACTGAGGGTGAACAGCCCGCTGCAAAATATTTCCCCTGAAACCGACGGCATCATCCTGCATACCCCCCGGGGCCGGCTCAAATCCCGCTTTGTGGTGAACTGTGCCGGCGTGTTCGCAGACAAGGTCGCGGAAATGGCCGGTTTAAAGGATTTCACCATCCGGCCGCGCAAGGGGGAAGAATATCTCCTGGACAAGCGGCTCAAGGGACTGGTCCGCAGGCTCATATTCCCCATCCCCGCAGAAAATACAAAGGGCATCCTGATCATTCCGACCTTTGACGGAACCATCATGGTCGGCCCCACCGCCGATGACGTTGACGACCGCAATGATGTCTCCACCACCTACCAGGGCTCCGACCAGGTTTTCGGATTTGTCGGCGCGATCTGTCCCGCCATCAACGCACGGGATACCATTACCGAATTTGCCGGCCTGCGCGCCGTCAGCAATACCAATGATTTCATCATCGGGCCGACCCGTGTTAAAGGATTTATCAATGTGGCCGGCATCCAGTCCCCCGGACTTACCTCGGCCCCATCCATTGCCGAATATGTCCGTGACATTCTCATGGCTGAAGGTCTGGTATGCAGGCAAAAGGACGACTTCAGGCCTCAGGTGTCGGGCCCGCCCCGGTTCAGCACCCTGAGCGACGCGCAGCAACAGGCGCTGGTAAAGGAAAATCCCCTGTTCGCCAAGGTCGTCTGCCGCTGTGAACTGGTAACGGAAGCCGAGGTGCGGACGGCCATCGACCATGGCGCCCGGACCATGGACGGAATCAAATTTCGCAGCCGGGCCGGAATGGGCCGGTGCCAGGGGGGGTTTTGCACGACGCGCTGCATGGAAATACTGGCCCAACGCCTGGAACGGGAATTTCATGAAATCACCAAGCGCGGCGGAGAGTCCTGGATCGTCAGGAAGATGGAGGAATGAGTAAATATGCGACTCTGGCAAAGCCGGCTTTGGTCTAAACCCGTAAGAAATGATTTCGCAAATATTATTGACAAAATTCGAAATCCGAATTTCGAAATTCGAAACAAACTCAAATAGCAAATACCCTAATGACAAAATCATATTCACATTGTCTGATGCCCCTATTGTTTGGATTATTTGAATTTTGGTCATTCGGTATTGTTTCGGGTTTCGGGATTCGTGCTTCGGATTTAAATTTCTTTTAGCAGAGCCGGTTAACTCTGACATGGTCCCGGGGACCAAGTATTCTATGCGGGAATGAAAATTGCCATGATGGGACGCATTCAAAAAAAATATGGGGTCGTGGTGGTCGGGGGCGGACCGGCCGGGCTGGGAGCAGCCCTGGGCGCCAGAGATTACGGGGAAGAAAAAGTATTGATGCTGGACCGGCAGCCTGAGGCCGGCGGCATCCTGCTGCAATGCATCCACGCGGGATTCGGCCTGCACTACTTTAAAGAAGAACTTACCGGTCCGGAATACGCCGAACGGTTCATTGCAAAGGTCATCGATCATGATGTGGATGTCCTCCCCGCCAGTTATGTATCCCGGATCGTGGCCGACTCCGACGGCGTCAAAAAAGTACGCATCATGAATGAAGCGCTGGGCATCCTGACCGTCGAAGCCCGGGCGGTGGTCCTGGCGATGGGGTGTCGCGAACGCACCCGGGGCGCGGTCCGTATCCCCGGCACGCGCCCGGCCGGCATCCTGACGGCCGGCCTGGCGCAGAAATTCGTCAACCTGATGGGATACCTGCCAGGCAAAAAAATCGCCATTTTGGGTTCGGGCGACATCGGCCTGATTATGGCGCGGCGCCTGACCCTTGAAGGCTGCGAGGTAGCCGGCGTTTTCGAAATAATGCCTTATTCCAACGGGCTTACACGCAACGTGGTGCAATGCCTGAACGATTTCAACATTCCGCTTTATCTGTCCACCACGGTTGCCGCCATCCATGGCCGCGACCGCGTCGAAAAAATTACGGCGGCGCCGGTGGGCAAGGACTTTAAACCGGACCTGCAGCGGGCCTGGGATGTCCCCTGCGATACCCTGCTGATATCCATCGGTCTGATTCCGGAAAACGAACTGACCCAGAATCTGGGAATCGGCCTGGATGTCGCCACCGGCGGTCCGCGGGTTTCCAGCACCCTGGAAACCAGCATGCCGGGGGTCTTTGCCTGCGGCAACGTGCTGCATGTGCATGACCTGGTCGATTATGTCACCAACGAGTCCCTGCTGGCCGGCAGATATGCGGCCGAACTGGCCCGGGGCGTTCGCCGGCCCGGCGACAATATCCAGTTGATTCCCGGTGATAATGTCCGTTACTGCGTCCCCCACGCCCTGAACCCGGGGCATACGCATACCGTCTACATGCGCTGCAAGATCCCCATGAAGCCCTGCAAAATAAGGGTGGGCAATCTCATTGAAAAAAAGCTCCGTTTTGTTTTTCCGGCCGAAATGATCATGTTAAAGCTCAAGCCGGATCTCCTGGATAAGTTCCACGGGGATACCCTGCGGATTGATATTTTACCCCTGGCTGAGGAAAACCCCGATGCGTGATACCAGAAAACTTACCTGTATCGGTTGTCCCATCGGCTGCCCTTTGCAGCTCGAGCACGAAGGCGGCATCATCAAGGAAGTATCCGGCTACGAGTGCGATCGCGGCGCCAAGTACGCCCGCCAGGAATTCACCGACCCGCGCCGGAGTTTGAGCACCACCGTCGCCATTGCCGGCGCGGCGCGGCCCCGCCTTCCGGTGAAGGTTTCCGGCCCGGTCGCTAAAAATCAGGTTTTGGAAGGGGTCCGGAAAATCCACGCCCTCCGGATTCAGGCACCGGTTCGGATGGGCCAGGTGCTGATCAAAGACTTTCTCGGTGAAAAGGGTATCGACGTAATTGCCTGCCGTTCCATGAAACGAACGGACGAACCGGAATCAGCCGACCCGGGATATCCCAACTTGACATAACTGGATACTTTTTAAACATATACCCTGTCCTTCATCCGTTAAAACGGATATTTTCTACCCGGTGCATCCGCTCTGTTCAAGTAAAAAATTCTCCAGCACCTATTGCATTCGGAAATCATGGCAATAGATTCAAGCCGGCTTCTTTTTATGCCACCATGTGGCATGCTATGTGCATTTGGAATTTTGAGAACCGGCGCCCCGAAGAGGCCTCGCGTGCATATCTTCATTTGGCGGTAATTTCTGAAAATACACTGAATTCAGAAGAACAATAAAGTGTTCAGCGTATTTATCATTAACGTGCGGCGATATAATCTTTGATATTCGACTGAAAGGATATCCATGATCCCGTTTAAAAGTCTGCAGCAGCGATTTTCGATTCTGGTGCTGATTCCGGTGGCGATTCTGATGATCGCCATGGGGTTTGCCGGATTTTCATACGCCCGCAATCAACTCCTTACCCAGTGGGGTGAGGCAACCATTTTAAAACTCCAGCGCGCCGCCCATCACGTGGACATGCGCTTGAGCCAGCCCAAACAGGTGCTGAAAATATTTCAAGGCTCCGCCGGAATTCCGGGTGCTGCGGTAGTCCAAAATTTTATCGTCAATCAGTTGGCGCAGCTTGAAGGGGTTGCGCAGGTTGACCTTCGCTGGGCGGACGGGCAGCCGGAAGCCCGGATGCACCAGCAGATGCATCATCCGGCAGGACCGGACGACCCGTCCCGCAACAACCCGGATAGGCGCCCGCGACAACCGGCGGCCGGCGGCCCGGACGGATTCACACGGATGCCGCCCCACATGGGCGGCGGCATCATCGTCACCTCGCCCCATTTCGATTCGGCCGCAGGCAGCGCAACCGTGTCTCTCATATCGGATCTTAAGAACGAAAACGGAGAAGCGATCGGACGCGTAGAGGTTAAAATCCCTTTTCGCGCGTTGATCGAAACGGTGGAAGCAGCCGGTTGGTGGCAGGATCATGCCGCTTTTTTACTGGATGAAGGGGGGCATATCCTGGCAAGCAATCTTGCAGAAAAGCGGAGTCGTTTCGGTGATACGGATAATCCAATTGAGGAAGCGACCCTGCAGGCCATGCAGTCGCTCCCGTTTGGAACCGTCTTCGGCAAGGGTTACCCACCCAAGGATGTCGGCGGATTTTATAAGCTCCAGGAGGCCCCCTGGACCCTGGTGCTGATTGCCCCCGGCGGCAGGATTCTCTCCCTCCTGATCCGCTTTCGGATCTACTATTTTGCCGTCGGCTGCGTTTTTATTGTCGCCGTTCTTTTCCTGATCCGGTTTGTAACCGGACGGACCGCCGCTTCCATCAAAGACGTATCGGAAGCGGCGCATCGGATTGCCGCGGGCAATTATGAAGTTTCACTCTCGGCCACAACCAGCGATGAGGTGGGAGAACTCATTCACAGTTTTAATACGATGATCCATCAACTGGAAGAACGGACTTATCTCAAATACAGCCTGAATCTGGCCATGGAGGTTCAGCGGAATCTGCTCCCGGGCAATTCCCTGCACCTCAACGCTTTGGATATTGCCGGTCAAAGCATCTACTGCGATGAGACCGGAGGCGATTATTACGATTTTATCCGGTTATCGGGGCCCGGCACAGACCGGATCGGAATCGCCGTCGGGGACGTCAGCGGACATGGCATCGCGTCGGCCCTGTTCATGACAACGGCCCGGGCGATGATCCGCAGCCGGATGATGCACGCCGGAACCCCGGCGGCAATCGTCACCGATGTGAATCGATTGCTGTGCCTGGATACCGCCCAGACCGGCAATTTCATGACGCTTTTTTTTCTCGTATTCGACATAAAAAAGAACGCGTTCCAGTGGGTTCGGGCCGGACATGAACCGGCCATTTTCTACGATGCGGTCAAAGATGAATTTGCCGAACTTAAGGGAAAAGGGATTGCGCTTGGAGTAGATGAAAGCTGGTCGTATGAAGATTATGCCTGCAACGACTGGCATGCCGGCCGGATGATCCTGATCGGTACGGATGGAATCTGGGAAACGGAAAATCAACAAGGGGAAAGATTCGGAAAGAAACGCCTGTGCGATGTTTTACGCCGCAACCATTCTCTTTCGGCCGCCGGGATTGTTCAGGCCGTAATCGAAGCACTCACCGATTTTCGCGGGAAGGCAACCCGGGAAGATGACATCACCCTGGTGGTGCTGAAGGCAACTTCCGGAGAGGAAACCTGAAGGTGTGGGAGAAGAGATGATGAAACCAAAAATCAGGGAATTTTCACTAATGAGATACTCAGGTAAAAGATATAAAGGAATTTTGTTGGGAATTGGAGTTTTCCTGCTTTTTTACGGCATCCCTCCGGCCCGGTTTGACCTGCATGCCGCCGGGCCTGAAAAAACAGACCGGCTTGAAGCAGAAATTCGAAAGAGCGCTTCGATCGGAAATCTTATCGCATACGCTTATCAGGAAAACCCATCGATACAGGTTGCCCGCGAAGCCTGGCAGGCAACCATCGAAAGCTTCCGGGTAGCAACCGGCTATCCCGATCCGGAATTGATGGTCACTTATTATCCCGAACCCATCGAAACCCGGCTCGGCCCGCAGGACTGGAACGCTATAATTTCTCAAAAAATCCCGTTTCCCGGCAAACTGTCCAAATCCGGTGAAATTGTTGCAACCGAGGCCCGCATCGCCAAACTCAATCTGGATAAGACAATACGGGATGTGATCGTAGCGGTCCGAGAATCTTTTAGTGAACTGGCCTATATTCGAAAAGCCGAAAAAGTGGCCGATCAGAACATGAAGCTTCTCGAACATTTGAGAAAAGTTGGCGAGACTGCTTATGCGCAGGACCGGGCGACTCTTCTGGATATGGTCAAGGCCCAATCCCAGACGGGGCAATTGCGCTATGATATTTTACTCCTTGAAGATCTGGAGCAGACGGAAATCGCAAGGTTAAACGGCCTGCTGAACCGTCCGCCGGAGGCACCCGTCGGCCGGTTGCAGCCGGAGTGCGATCTTCCGATTGTATACACGCTTGCAGAGATTTATAGACTGGCTGAAACCGGCCAACAGGAAATACAGATGGCGAAAGTTGAGGTGGAGAAGGCCGGAAAAAAAGCGGCGCTGGCTCGCTATGAAAATTTGCCGGATTTCAGGATAGGGCTGTTTTACGCGGGTATCGGGAGCCCCGATGTGGCCATGCCGCCGCCGAATGCCGGCGATGATGCCATCGGCATCCAGGCCGGTATTACCCTTCCGCTGTGGTTCGGAAAAAACAACGGTCGAATTGCTCAGGCACGGGCGGAAATGAAAAAAGCGGAGGCAGCTCAAACCACCCGAATCACCGATGCCCACACCCAAATTCGAGCCATCTATTTCAAGCTGCAAAATTCGCAACGGCTCGTAGAGCTATATCAGAATGATCTTTTGCCCCAGGCAACGAAAGCCATGGAAATAGCCGAAACCTGGTTTCGGGAGAACCAATCCGCCTTTTCGGATTTTATCGAAGCTCAGGCGGTTTGGTACAATTTTAGGCTGGCCCTGGCCAGGGCGCAGGCCGATTACGGAAAATATCTTGCCCGGCTGGAACGACTCGTCGGCCGCAGCATAACGGCGTCCGAAAAGATCTCCGGTCAAGACACGCGTATGGGGGAGAAATGAATCCAAAGATCATTATCATCCTGTGGTTGACTTTCTGGATAATCGATCCGGCCCTTGCCGGTTACCGCGACCTGAAAAACGAATATGATTCGTACGGACCGCCCGCCTATTTCACGGATCAATTCCGGCCGGCGCCTGAATCGCAACAACCGGACGCCGACGAACTGTCCGGCGCCGAACAGCAACGCCTTGAGGAGATGAAAGCCGGATGGGAAAGGACACTGAAGATCGATGGGAACGAGGCCGCTTTTCTTGTCCCCGACTCCGGCCTGGTTGAATATTTAAAACCGGCCCAAACCGATGCGGCCGCCGCTGCCGATGCAGTCAAAGACATCTACTCGTTAAAACACCTTGAGACGCTGGCATTGCTGCGAAACTCCGGTGTGAAGGCAGCCGAAAATCGGTTTAGAGGATCGCTTGAAGCATTCACCCAGGTGAGCGCTTTGGATCAGATCCTGCGCAAATATACCGCCTTTACTGAAGATCTGATGACCGGCGTGGGGCCGATGAAAGGAAAGGAACCGATGCGGACGAAATTTCCTTTCCCGGGAGTTTCGGCCCTCAAGGGTCAAATCGTCCATCAGCAGGTTCTGGCAGAAAGCGAAAGTCTTGAAATCTCCCGGCGGGACGTCGTAACGGATGTTCGCATGGCATATTGGAACCTTGTGTATTTAATCCGGTCAAAGCGGATCACCGCCGATATGTGTGAGCTCCTCAAACACATCGAGGCCGTGGCCAATGCCCGGTACGAAGCTGGAAAAACAAGCTACCAGGACGTGATGAAAATTCGCATTAATCGCAAAATCCTGGAAGAAGAGTTAACCACGCTTGCAGAAAGGCAGCGGAATGTCGAATCCAAAATACGGGAAATCATCAATCTGCCAGCGGATGCCGCGCTGGGATCTCCGGATATGATTCTGCCGCCTGCTGAAATTCCACCGCTTGACAGGCTGTATGATATGGCCCGGGACAGGCGCCAGGAGCTCAGGCGGCAGCGGTCCATGGTCGGCAAAACGGAACGGATGATCGCGATGGCCGAAACCATGATTTTACCTTCTTATACCATGAACTTTTCTCTTTATGAGGATGAAGCCGTAAACATGACGGGCTCCCTTGCAAAAAAGGATGCATTTCCGGTTCAAACGGAAGCCGCCACAGGGGCGGGGCTTCCCAGGATGCCGTGGTACGGCGTGGAGGATGCCTACCTGCGCGAAACCCGGCAAAAACTCGATGCCCTCAAAGCGGACTTGAATAATGCCGAAGTTTCAACCCTTACGATGGTTCGCAGCGCATGGTTCGAACTGGACCGGGCGCAGCGCGAGACAAATTTGTATCACAATGACATCGTGCACCTGTCCCGCTCGGCTCTTGAGGTTTCCGCACGCGGCTATGAATCGGGCAAGGTATCCTTTGCCGATGTCATCGATTCGTATATGACCTGGCTGCGGGCGAATTTAATGCTGGCAAGAAATCAAAGCGATCTGGGAGTTGCGCGGGCTAAACTTGAACAATTTGTCGGGGTATCTTTTGATTGAATTTCAAAGAAAAGCTCCGACAGGACGAAGTCTTTAACTTTAATTGGATCATTGAGATGTTTCAGGAGTTGTGACCATGACGACAGATAAAATCGAGGGAAAATCTCCGTTCCCATTCCGGGTAGTCGCACTAACGACGGTTCTGACGCTGCTGCTGGCCGGCAGCGGGGCATACCTGCTGGGATATTTAGGCCCGCAGCATACGCAACCTATTTCGCCTGAGACTGAAAACGGCGGCGCTCAAGGCAGAAAAATTGCCTACTGGCGCGCCCCCATGAACCCGACCGAAATCTATGATAAACCCGGCAAAAGCGCCATGGGAATGGACCTGGTGCCGGTTTATGAAGACGAACTCGTAGGCGGCGTCAACATCAGCATCGACCCGGTCGTCCGGCAGAACATGGGAATCCGCACCGCAGCGGTCGAAAAGGGGCCGTTGGTTCATACCATTCGGACCTACGGACATGTTACTTACAACGAGACCCTGACCGCACAGGTAAGCCCCAAGTTCAACGGATGGATCGAAGAGCTGTATGTGGATTTTACCGGCAAATTCGTTGAAAAAAATGAGCCGCTCTTTACCATCTATTCGCCGGAGCTTTTCTCGGCCCAGGAGGAATACCGGCTTGCTTTTCGCAGCATATCGCGTCAGGCCGGCTCTCAAAGCAGGGAAATGCTGGAGTCGGCCCGGAGAAGGCTCCAGTATTTCGACATCCCCCGAAGTGAAATCGAAGCCATCGAAAAGACCGGTGAAATCAAAAAAAACGTGATGATCCGGTCCCCGTTCAGCGGGGTGGTGATCGCTAAAAATGCCGTAAAAGGCATGAATGTCAAGGCCGGAACCATGGTTTACACGATTGCCGATCTCTCCCGGGTGTGGGTGGAGGCGCACATTTTTGAATACGAACTCCCCTGGGTAAAAGAGGGGCAGGAAGCGGTCATGACGCTCCCGTATCTCCCGGGCAAGGCTTTTTACGGCAGGGCAACCTATGTCTATCCCTATCTGCAGCAGAAGACCCGGGATGTCATTATCCGGTTGGAGTTTGAAAACCCGGGCCTTGCGCTGAAGCCGGACATGTATGCCGATGTGCGGATCCAGTCGGAACAGGAGGGCGAAGGAATTCTCATCCCCTCGGAGGCGATCATCCGTTCGGGAGAGAGAACCATCGTCTTTGTGGTGCGGGAAAAGGGCCGATTCATCCCCCGTGAAATTACCCCGGGACTTGCGCTGGAAAACGATAAAGTCCAGGTTTTGGAGGGGCTTGCACCAGGGGATATCGTGGTCACCTCCGGTCAGTTTCTGCTCGATTCGGAATCAAAGCTCAAGGAAGCCGTCCAAAAAATGACGGAGAGAAAGCCGGCAAAATCCGGACCGGCTGAAAGTGAGAAAGCTTCGGACAGGGATATAGCGGATTTTTTTAAAGAGCTTAGACAACCGGATGAGGATTTCTTTAAAGATCTCAGAAAGAAGTGATCGTATGATAGAAAAGATTATCGAGTGGTCGATTCATAATAAATTCATGGTGGTTTTGTTCACCGTCTTTATCGGTGCAGCCGGCATCCTGGCTATGATCAGCACGCCGCTGGATGCCATTCCGGATCTTTCGGATGTACAGGTGATCATCTATACCGAATATCCGGGACAGGGCCCTATGGTCGTGGAAGATCAGGTGACTTACCCGCTGACAACGGCCATGCTGAGCGTGCCGTTTGCCAAAGTCGTCCGTGGATATTCGTTTTTCGGTCTTTCATTTGTCTACATCATCTTTGAAGACGGCACCGATCTTTATTGGGCGCGCTCGCGGGTGCTGGAATACCTTAACTTCGTCTCCGGAAGACTCCCGGCCGGGGTAACCCCCAGCCTGGGACCGGATGCAACCGGAGTCGGGTGGGTTTACGAATATATCCTCACGGATACGTCCGGAAAGCATGACCTGCAGCAGCTGCGCAGCATCCAGGACTGGTTTCTGCGCTATGAACTGACGGCGGTGCCGGGTGTTTCCGAAGTGGCCAGCATCGGCGGATTCGTAAAACAGTATCAGGTGGAAGTGGATCCCAATAAGCTGCTGGCCTTTGATATCCCGATCCAGAAGGTCCGGCAGGCCATCCAGCGCTCCAACAACGATGTGGGCGGAAGGCTGATCGAGATGGGTGAGACGGAGTTCATGGTGCGCGGCCTCGGATATATACAGGGTCTCGAAGACCTTGAGAGGATTGCCGTCGGCGTTGACCGCGCCGGCACCCCGATCCTGCTTAAAAACATCGCCAATATCCATCTGGGACCGGAACTGCGACGGGGGATTCTGGACTGGAACGGTGAAGGCGAGGTCGTCGGAGGGGTGGTCGTCATGCGCTTCGGCGAGAACGCCCTGCAGGTGATCCGGAACGTCAAGACGAAGCTGGCCGAGCTTCAACGCGGCCTGCCGGAAGGAGTCGAAATCATCACGGGGTATGATCGCTCCGGTTTGATCGAACGTGCGGTTGCGACGCTGAAGAAAAAGCTCGTGGAAGAAATGGCCGTGGTGGCCTTGATCTGCGTGATCTTCCTGCTCCATTTCCGTTCGGCTTTCGTGGCGATATTCACGCTGCCGATGGGGATTCTGATGTCTTTTATCGTCATGTATCCTCTCGGAATCAACGCCAATATCATGAGTCTCGGGGGAATTGCGATTGCCATCGGAGTCATGGTGGACGCTTCGGTGGTGATGGTGGAAAATGCCCATAAACACATGGAAAAGGATCGGGGAAAGCTTTCTCACAACGAGATCATCCTGGCAGCGGCCAAGGAAGTCGGTCCGGCCCTTTTTTACAGCCTGCTGATCATCACCGTATCGTTTCTTCCGGTTTTCAGCCTGCAGGAGCAGTCCGGCCGGATGTTCAAGCCCCTGGCCTACACCAAGACGTTTGCCATGGCGGCATCCGCACTTCTTGCCATAACCATCGTGCCGGTCCTGATGACCTTCTTCATCCGGGAGCGAACCATCGATCCTAACATTTCCCGCAACAGACAGAGGCTGATATGGCTGTCCACGGTTGCCGGTCCGCCGCTTTTGGTTGTGGCCGGCGGGGTCTCCGGCTTGAAGCTCCCGGACTGGAGCCTTGCAGCCGCCTTGGCGGCATCCCTCTTTGCACTGATTTGCCTGATTCCCCAGAAGATCATTTCCGAAGCACGCAACCCGCTGAGCCGTTTTTTCATCCGGATCTATCTGCCCGTCATCCGACGGGTCCTCAAATGGCGCAAAACAACCCTGCTGCTGGCCCTGGCAATCCTGGCGCTAAGCTACTTTCCGCTTTCACGGTTGGGAAGTGAATTCATGCCGCCGTTAAACGAGGGGGATCTTTTATATATGCCAACCACCCTGCCGGGCATATCGATTACCAAGGCTAAAGAGCTCCTCCAACAGACCGACCGGATCATCCGGCGCTTTCCGGAAGTTCATCATACCCTGGGCAAGATCGGACGGGCCGAAACGGCCACCGATCCGGCCCCGCTTTCGATGATAGAGACCACCATCACCCTTCGTCCAAAGGTCGAACATGAAATCATCCCGGTAAAACGGTTCTTTTCAGGCTGGCCCGGGTGGCTGAAAAAACCGCTCACCTGGCTTCTGCCGGAGGGAAAAAAGGGCCCGATCGTTCATCAATGGCGCACGAAAAAGATCGACCGGTTCTTTTCAGGCTGGCCGGCGGTACTGAAGGCGCCGCTTGCCCGGGTGCTGCCCGAAGAGCGGTATATCACGATCGAAGAACTCATAGACGATCTTGATCGGGCCGTCCGCTTCCCAGGACTTACCAACGCCTGGACGATGCCGATTAAAACCCGCATCGACATGCTGTCCACCGGCATCAAAACGCCTGTGGGCATCAAAGTGATGGGGCCGGACCTGCAGGTGCTGTCCGAGGTGGGTTCGCAGATCGAAGCCATCGTCAAGGAACTTCCCGGCACCCTGTCGGCCTATGCGGAACGGGTCACCGGCGGCAATTATCTGGACTTTTCAATAAAACGTCATGAAATCGCCCGATACGGCCTGACGGTCGGCGACGTCCAGGATGTAATCATGACGGCTATCGGCGGTATGAACGTTACCCGGACGGTGGAGGGATTGGAGCGCTACCCCGTAAACCTCCGCTACAGCCGGGAACTCAGGGACGAGATCCAGCGGCTCAAGCGGGTGCTGGTGTCCGCACCCACCGGCGCCCAGGTTCCGCTGGCGCAGCTTGCGGAATTCAGTACCCATAAAGGACCGGCCGGGATCAAAAGCGAAAACGCCCGCCGCTCCGCCTGGATTTTCGTCGATCTGAAAGGCATCGACATCGGTTCTTATGTCGAGCGCGCCAAGCAAACCGTCTATGAGCGGGTCAATCTACCGGCCGGCTATTCGATCGTATGGTCCGGGCAGTATGAGTATATGCAAAAGGCCAGAAAGACTTTGAACATCGTTGTACCGGTGACGCTGCTGCTGATTTTTTTGCTGCTCTATTTTCACTTTCACAGTGTGGCCGAAGCGATGGTGGTGATGGCCAGCCTTCCCTTTGCCCTGATCGGCGGCGTCTGGCTGCTGTACTGGCTCGACTACAATCTGTCGGTGGCGGTGATCGTCGGATTCATCGCCCTGGCCGGCCTGGCCGCTGAAACCGGTGTGGTGATGCTGGTGTACCTGGATGAAGCTTATCACAGGCGATCGGATCAGGGGGAGATGCGATCCGGTTCGGATCTAAGAGCCGCCATTATCGAGGGGGCCGTGGATCGCGTGCGGCCCAAGCTGATGACGGTTGCAACAACTATAATCGCACTTCTGCCGATCATGTGGGGAACTGAAACAGGATCGGAGGTGATGAAGCGGATTGCGGCCCCGATGGTCGGGGGCCTGGTATCGTCGACGATTCTTACCCTGGTGATCATTCCGGTAGTTTACGACATCTGGAAAATGAGGGAAGTGAAAAAGACTCAAAACTAAACATTTGCAGAAAGGATTATAAAAAATGAAAAAACATCTATCTGTTTTACTTGCAGGCATGATCATCGCATGGTCGGCATCCTCGGCATTTGCCGCAAGCGGCCACGACGCCCATGGCAGCACCACCGACCATAGCGGTCACATCGGAGAAAAGATACACGAATCCACCGTTGAAGGGTACCGGCTCGCCTACCACCTGCTGGATCTTCCCGGACGTGATGTTAAGCATCTGATTACCTACATCGTCGATACAACCGGAAAGCCGGTCAATGATGCCAAGGTCGGCTACCTGGTTGTGGGCCCCGGAGGAAAAGAGCAAATGGTGATGGCCATGGTCATGCAGGATTCCTTCGGCGGCGATGTTGATTTCAGTTTAAAAGGAAACTATACGATCAAATCTAAAGCGGTCGTCGGAAGTAAAAACCTGCTCGACCGCTTTACCTTAGTGGTGGATTAAGGAGGTCGATAAAAATCATGGAATTTGAACGCTACTACATTGATTTATTGGAAATATTGAATTCCCTGTGCAAAAAAATAGCGGCCGGGAAATACGAACAATCGGATGTGGACAAGCTCTTTGAGCTGGCCAAAACGGAAAGATATCCGAGTCTCTTTTCTGAATTGGCCGAATCATTCGGCATGATGATGACCAAACTTGAAGCACGCGAGTTTCGTTTGAAGCAAATGATCGAAGATCTTGAAAAGGATAAATTTAAGAAAATATAGGCATCTCTCTTGATTATAGCAATTGCCGGATTAACTATTCGCAATGTAATCAGGTGAAAGATATGGAAATTATAAACGAACGATTAAATGATGTTTACATCTTTAAGCTGAATGGGCGTTTGGATTCGCATACTTCACCGGAATTCGGCAAAAAAATCGATCAGGCCATAGATGAATCCAAATTTATAATACTTGAGTTCAAGAACTTGGAATACCTCTCAAGCGCAGGTTTGCGGGAAATTCTGAACATAGCCAGAACCATTAAAGGTATGGACGGCATGCTCGTACTTTGTTCGATGTCGGATTATATCAGAGAGATCTTTGAAGTCACAGGATTTGATACCATTCTACTGATTGTTCCAACTGTAGGCGACGCTCTGAAAAAAATGAATGAAATTCCCGCGAAACCGTAGCTTCGGTCAAGCGCCTGGGGTCAGCGCTTATTTGTTCTGCAGGGCACGCACCGATTCCCGCACCCCGGCAATGTTCCGGGCGGTCCAGGGGTTTATTTCCGCCCACGTTTTGAGGAAGCGGCCTTGCGCGATCAGCTCATTTGCGGGGCGCATGATTGCTTCCCACTGTTTTCCTACCTTCATGATAACAAGGGGCATTTCCTGCGATAGAAAAAAGTAGGCCAGAGCCAGGGCGGCTTTGTCCTCATCGAGGACCGAGAAAAGGGTCGTTCGGGTATAGGGAATAATTTCAACGGCATCCTTCCCGGCGCCGTATCCCGTGCGACTCCTGAAGGCGGCGGCCAGCCAGAAGTGACGATCGCGTTCGGGAGTCTGTCGCCTGCAACTGGCGTAATCGTTTGCGACCGCATTCACCGTGCTTTCGATGACGGCATCGGCATTCCAAAACCTGAGTCTTTTCAGAAACCCCATAATCAATTTATCTACTTGCTCAGAATCAGGCATTTCAGCGGGTTGAGCGTAAGATAAACTTCCTGACCTTCTTCCCTGGGCATGTGATGGGGAACCTGCACCCGGATCAGGGTGCTGTCCACATTTACGAAAAAGAACAAAAAGTTGCCCAGATAAGCCTTGTGGGCAATGGTCCCCTTAAATACGTTTTCCCCTTTTTGGGGCGGCTGTGCGAACACCTCCACATCCTCAGGACGGATGGAGGCAAAGACTTTTTTACCCAATACGGATTCGGTTCCGCCGGACATCCGGCACAACAATCTTTCACCGAATTCAGTCAGCACATAAACCGCGTCCGCATCCTGGCGGATCTCGACCACCTCCCCCGGAATAAAATTCATGGTGCCGATAAAGTCGGCCACAAACCGGTCGGCGGGCTGCTCGTATATTTCATCGGGGGTGCCGACTTGAACCACGTTGCCCGCATTCATGACCACAATTCGATCCGACATCACCATGGCCTCGGCCTGGTCGTGAGTGACATATACCGAGGTAATCCCCATGCGCCTGACCAGGCTTTTAATTTCAAATCTCATTTTTTCCCTGAGTTTGGCATCCAGATTGCTCAGGGGTTCATCCAGCAGCAACACCTTGGGGTTTCGGATCAGCGCCCGCGCCAGCGCAACGCGCTGCTGCTGCCCGCCGCTTAACTGGGACGGGTATCGATCTCCCAGTCCCTGCAAACCGACCAGTTCCAATACCTGCTGGGCCTTTTCCCGGATACTCTGACGGGATATCCCCTGAATTCTCAAACCGTAAACGATGTTGTTGGTCACCTTCATATGCGGCCATACGGCGTAGTTTTGAAATACCATGCCGATCCCTCTTTTGGCCGGCGGAACAAAACCGTTTGAAAGCATCGATTTGCCGTCGATAACGATATCCCCCTCATCCGGCCGCTCCAGTCCGGCGATGCAGCGCAGGGTCGTCGTTTTGCCGCATCCGCTGGGCCCCAGCAGCGTCAGCATTTCTCCCTGCCTTACTTCCAGCCGGATACGATTCACCGCCACAACTTTCTTAAAACGCTTGAGCAGGTTCTGGATTTCGATAAAAGCCATTTTGGTTGATCTCCTTACTTGCCGCCGGGACCCCAGGCCGCCTTGAGAATGCCGCCGCCGATTCTGGCGATGATCAGCAGTAAAATAAATGTGATCACGATCATCAGAAACGCCATGGCCGCGGCGATGCCGAATTCCATACCGCGGTGCCAGTTCAGGTAGATGCCGATGGGCAGGGTTTCCCATCCGCCCCGATAGAGGAATATCGCCGTGGAAATTTCCTGGAACGCCATGATGAAAAACATCACCACGCCCACAAGCACCCCTTTGACCAGCAGCGGCAAAGATATTCGCATGAACGTTTGGACCTTGCCCACGCCTGATACTTCCGAGGCCTCTTCCAGGGAAATATCCAGTTGCAGGTAGGCGGAATGGGCCATGCGCAAAAAATAGGGAAGCCGCCGGGCAAACAGGGCCAGGGGCATAATAATCCAATGGGTTGCCAGAGGGATGCCCTCCCAGAAAGCCAGCATGTAACTTACGCCTACTGCCATGCCCGGGAACGCCAGCATCAGGGTGATCACAAAATCGAGTGCATCTTTGCCCGGAACACGAGTGCGCACGATAATGTAGGCGGCCGGAAGGCCGAAGACGACCCCGAATAACAGGGCGATCCCGCTGAAAACAAATGAATTTTTAATCAGTCCCGGGGACTCCTGCAGGATCACCCTGAAGTTTTCAAGGGTCCAGTATGTCGGGAGCGGCTCAAAGACCCATCTTCTGGAAAAAGCCGACAATCCCAACACGACCGGAATCAATAGGACCAGCAGGGCGATAAAAATCATGTACCCGTATGCACCGGCCTTGAGCACCGGCCCAGGCTCGATCACCCGGCCCTCGGACGTTGTCCCCTTTGAAAGGCCGGTATACTTGCGCTTCTCAACCCACCACCTGGCAAGTAAAAAAAGGGCAATGCAAACAAGGGAGGAAACCACCACCGCCACGATCCCCATGTACTTGCGATGCACATCGGTAAAGTGATAGGCGATATTGATGTAGGCCACCGAGGGGAGAAAATCCACCTGTCCCAGGATCAACGGGGTCAGCCAGTCCGTAAAGGGCCACAGGAAGACGATGACGGCGCCGGCCAGATAACTCGGCGTGCACAGCGGCAGTGTGACGGTAATGAATCGCCGGAACCCACTCGCACCTTCGACTTCGGCAGCTTCTTCAAAGGAAGGGTCGATGGTGGTAAAACCCGCGGAAAGGCTCAGGACGATAAAAGGAAGCATGTGCAGGGCCTGAACGAATACCAGGCCATGCAGCCCGTAGATGAAGTTTATGGGCGCCTTGATCAGGCCTGCCTCCATCAGAAGCAGGTTCAAGGACCCAAATTTTCCGAAAAAAATGATGAATGCAAACACGCCGGCGTAAGCGGGCAGCACAATCGGCAGCAGGATCAGAGCCGTGAAAACCGTCTTGCCCCGCTGCCGGTAGCGTGCCATGATATACGCCAGCGGCACGCCGAACACCGTAGTCGTTATAAGCACCAAGGTGCTCAGGATCAGGGTGTTGCCGAAGGTTTTGAGATAATAGGTGTCCTGGAAGAATTCCAGATAATTGTTAATACCAAGGTTGTCGGTTCCGGCGATTTTAAAGCTTTCCAACAATAAAAACGAGAGGGGATAAATCACCAGAAAGGCAATAACCGCCCACAGGAATGCCGCCAGATAAGTATTGCCGCGAGGCATTTCGGATCCTTTATTCCTTCATCTTTAACCTGGTCCCCACGATCAGGTCGAGGTTTGTAAATCCGGGTTAACCCTGTCAATGAAAACGCGATAAATCTGATGTACGAAAGCTCAAACCATAAACACTGTTTACCCTATCGTTGCAACGTCAGGGTTTAATGACCCATTCCCAATAATCAGATAATGGGCGAGCGGACTGTTGCCCGCTCGCCCGCCCGACGATACCGGAAAAATTCGATTGCAATTAATTGAATCTGGAAATGCAGCCTGGACCGGACGCTGCCGTCACGGCGCCACCAGCAGGGTACGCGCCCTGGATGCAGCCAGCCGCGCGCCCGCATAATTGCCGTCATATTCGAAAAGCTTTCTGGCCTCCTGTATTTTCGCCTCAGCTTTGGTCACATCCATCTTGGCTGCTTTGGCTGCGATGACTTCCCCCTCGACTTCTTCTATCAGGAACAGGCTGCTTTTAAGTTCGCCCCACTTCCGGTAGATTTCATACTCGTAGTAGCGGTTGACGTCATCCCAACGCTTCGTAGCCAGATCCAGGTCATAGTCAATGAACCCGACCTTCAGATCCCAGAAGTTTTCAACCCCCAGAGCGCCCTTGGCGTGCTTGGCCATGCTAACGCCTTCTTTTTCCCATTCGGAAAATTTAATGTCCGTACGGGCAGTGAAGTAGCCGCCTTCCAGGACATATTTCTGGCCTTCCATGCTGAACAGCCAATCCAGAAAGATTTTTCCGACGGCCTCGTTGGGTGCGTTTTTCAGCAGCGCCACCGCTTCCGGAACCAGAATGGTTTTGTCGGGGAGCAGATCCCGCACAGGATAGCCGTCTTTGCGGGCAACCATCGCATTCATCTGGGGCTGGGCAATCCCGATGGGTGCTTCGCCGCGGCTGGTCATGTGGGTGGTGTCCGTACTGCCGGTGGAAAAACGGGACAGCTGCGCCGCCAGGAGTCTGTTATACGCCCAGCCCTCTTTTTCGCCAAACCCCTGGAGGAGAATTTCCACCACTTCATGCTGGGTGCCCGAGGCATACGGCAGGGTATGCACGATGTTGCCTCTGTAGATGGGATTGAGCAGGTCTTTCCAGGTTTTAGGAGGCGGGAGGCGCAAGCTTTTCAGAACTTTCTCGTTGTACAGATTGGTGACGATCCAGGGAGAGAAACAGGTCCAAAGATCCCCGTCATCCTTTACCTTCATACCGTGCCACTGAGCTGGAATCTTGTCCCAACCCTTGGGCTTGTAAGGCACGATGCGCCCCTCTTTTTTCAAGACCTCATGCGCCGGTGCACCAGCCCCCAGGAAAACATCGGCATCCGGTTTGTCCCCCCAGGCCCTGACCTTGTCCAGGCAGACCGGCCACCCGCCCGGCCGGACAAACGTAATATCCACGTCTTTGCCGTAGGTCTTCTTGTAGTACTCTTTAAATCCCTTGGTGAGGCTGTCGGACAATTCCTTGTAAACCGGTCCGACCCAGCCGAGCTTATCGGCCGCCTGCACTTTTGCCGCAACCATCGGCAGAAGCAGCAACGTCATGGAAAGGGTAACGCAAATTGTAGTGATTAAAGTTTTTCTACGCATTTCGACCTCCTTTGGGGTGATGTTGATAAATCTTGTTCAGTTAAAATCGCTGTAACCGTAATCACCGCTTGCCGCAAATGCTTCCTTCGTGAGTCCAGTTCATGGCTTCCTGACAACCTGGAATCAACCCATTTGTTTTCTTGATATGATTTCTTTTTTTGGAAGATAATAGATGATATATCGCCAAAATAGCCTTAGCTATTTAAAAAAACAAGGTTTTTTTAATAAAAAAAAGTTTCCCCATACCGGCCGGTGATTTGCCGGCCTGCTATTGATTTCATCGCTTGACAGCATATATTTTGTGTATAGCTTTATGCCATAAGCAGGTCAGCTAAAGAAAACGGATACCTGCTGAAAACACAAACAAAATAACCTTCAGTCCCTTCAATTTCGGGCTGATGGAAATATATGCGAGGTGGTTCAAATGAAAGAAAATTCAAAAACCTTACTGAAAGCTCTCGATCTGACGGCGGGGGGACTTCTGGCAATCGGCGGCCTGAATTGGGGACTCATCGCCTTCTTTGACCTTGATTTGGTTGCATCGGTATTCGGCGGCATGAGTGCCTGGACCCGGACGATCTATGCCCTGGTTGGATTCGCTGCCCTGTATGATATTATATTTTATAAAATTATTCAGAAACGCTGGAGCTGCGAGGGGTTTTTACACCGGATTGAAGGCGCCTCTGTCTAAACCGTCCTGGCCGGTCAAAGGGAGGACCTCCATGGTCGAACAAAAGCGGAAGATATACGACCTTTTGTATGAAATCGTCGGTGATAGGGAGTGCGGCGAGGCCTGCAGCGAGACCGAATTGTACGAGGAAGACGGGGAATGGAAATTGTTCTTGTGCGGTTTTATGGAACCCTGGCCCCTTGGAAAAACCTTGGCGGAAGTGGAAATCGCGCTGCGTGAATTCGCCCGCCCGGGATTCGGACTCGATCGCCCGGATAATTAACGCTAATTGGAATGATGCGGGGAATTGCAATGAAAACGGAAAATTCCAAATCTGATGAAAATAAGTGGAACGATGATCCGGACAGGAGGGAGTGGGAAATGCCTGTTTGCGATTATGCCCCTGAATGGAGCGAACATGCCCGGTTCGATCGACTTGATGAACCCTGCGATGACGGCCGCATGGGCGGCCGGCCATGCGCAGAGGGCAAGGGGGGCGACGCCTGCCCGGTCACACAGAGTCCCGGATCGGCGGCTATGCCATGATATTCAGCCCGGAAGGAAGGATACCCATGCCCTCAAAAGAACAGAATTATGTAAGGGCGCCCCTGTTGCAGGCAGGCGAAGCCGCAAAATATCTCGGCGTTGGCCGTAAAATCATCTACCAGCTCATCGAACGCGGGGAGATTACCGTTGTTAAGGCAAAGGGATCCCGGGTTCTGATCGAAAAGCAAAGCCTCGATGATTTCCGCTCCAGCGGGCGGCTGACCTGATGAAGCCAAGGCTTGCGTGAAAATAGATGAGTCGCTGCAACAACTGCCAACCGCCTTATAAAACCTCCAACCAAATCAGCAGATATCAGACCACTTGGCCGAGGATGGTCGGCAAATATTGAATGGTAATTGATTGCATAACGATGCTTTTGCAGCGGATCGAAAAAAACTGCGCCTGCTGAAGAGCCAGTTCTATCTCCAGGATCTACCTCCAGGATCTTGACAAATTGCATATATATTGTACAATTGTAATATTTACAAGCTGCCGGAGGTAACCGAGGGAATCCCAATTTTAAGGCCATCCCCATTCGATATATTGAAACCTTAAAATCGATCCGACTCCAAAGGCCACAGAGATTATGGAAATACGATCATGGCAACGAACGTATCAGCAGTCTTCTTAATAATTTTCACCGCGAAAATTCAGGTTTAGCCCTCCTTTGACACCAAATTTTTTCTCTGTTACATTCCCAAGGCCGGTCAACTGCCGGCGATGTTTTATTCTGGAGGATAAATAGAATGGGTTGGTATGGAAAACTCACGTTCGGCGCATTGGGACTTTTTCTGGGCGGCCCGCTCGGCGCCATTGCCGGAGCAGCTTTAGGGCATCATCTTGTCGATAAAAAAGACGATTATGCGAACCGCCTATATTATCGGGAGCAGGCGCCGATTTTAGAACGCAGGGAACAAACTCAGGCTGCTCATTTTATCAGTCTATTTTCAATCCTTGGCAAGCTTTCAAAAGTAGACGGTGTTGTGGCCCGGAGCGAAATTGCCGTTGTTGAAAACTTCATCAATAATTTGCAAATGACGGCAGGGGAAAAACAATTTGCCAGGCAAATTTTTAATGAAGCCAAAACCTCCGAATACACCCTGGAGGATTTTGCCGCACAATTATATCGGAGCACTCACCACCAGCCCACGGTGCTGATTTCTTTTTTTAACCTCTTGTTTCAAATTGTAGCGTCGGACGGCACACTTCATCCGACCGAGGCGGCTGCGCTGCAAACATTGAAAAACATTTTCAAAATCAGCGATCAACAATACGAAAACATCCGGGCGGTGTATTTCAATGATATTGATAAGTATTACAAAATCCTCGGCTGCACCCCGGAAAGTTCCGATCAGGAAATCAAATCGAATTATAAGAAACTGGTAAAAGATTTTCATCCCGATACGATTATAGCAAAAGGCCTGCCGGAGGAATTTATAGATTTTGCAACGAAACGGTTTCGTGAAATTCAGGAGGCCTATGAAAGGGTCAGAAAGGAACGAAACCTTTCCTGAAACCGGGCGGTTTTGATTTCACTCAAATCAAGATTACGGGCTTATTTATCAGATGGCGCCGAAGGCCGGGCTTGAAATTGATTGATTGATTCAATTACCTTAGTTTTAATTGGATTGACCACGCGCGTGCCCTTGAGCGTATAGTCTTCAGTTCCGTTATAAAAAACGAATCCTGGCAAGCAGTTTTCTCCGGCAAATTTTTGAAAATGCTCGATCCCTTTAAGAAAATCAGGCGTAAAGGTGGCCGCCGATTTTATCTCGATCGGAACCAGTTTTCGACCCGTTCGGATGATCAGGTCCACTTCGTTGCCATGTGTGTCCCTATAAAAGAAAAGGTCCGGACGATTTCCGGAATTAAAATATTTCTTTAGGATTTCCACGATAATCAGGTTTTCATACAGACCGCCTCGCAACGGATCACGCAGCGCCTGATCCGGCGTTTCGATCCCCATCAAAAACGAAGCCAGACCTGCATCATTAAAGTAAATTTTCGGTGACTTGATGACTCGTTTGCTGATATTTTGAAAATACGGCGCAAGTTCAAACACAACAAAAGAAACTACCAGAACACTTATCCAGTTTTTCACAGTCGTGGCAGACACACCGATGTCGTTGCTGAGCGAGGTATAGTTTACAATCTGCCCGATTCGGCCGGCCAATAACCGGACAAACTGCTGAAACGTTCTGAGGTCTTTCAGATTTAATAGCGCTCGGACATCTCTTTCCACATATGTCTGCAGATAGCTGTTAAAAAAACGGGTCGGCTTGAGGCCCTCTTCATGAACCCGGGGATACTCACCTTTGACGATCAATTCGAATGCTTCCCAATTCTCTTTATAATTGCGTAATTCCGAAAGTGAGAACGGAAGCAGCGTCAAGACTGCCGTTCTTCCTGCCAGCGTCTGGCTTACAGTCTGATGAAGCTCGGGCTGATGGCTGCCGGTCAAAATAAATAGACCCCGTTTTTTCAACCGGTCCACCATTCCCTGAATGTATGAAAGCAATTGCGGCAGGCGCTGGATTTCATCCAGTACCGCACCTTCCGTCAGACCGCCCAGGAAGCCTTTGGGATCTGTTTCAGCGGCCATCCGCACGTCCGGATCTTCCATGGAATAATATGCCTTGCCGGGAAAAGTCATCTTGACAAGCGTGGTTTTACCGGATTGACGCGGTCCGAACACCGTCACGACGGGGTATTCCCCGGCAGCTTCCAGCAACTCTTTTGTTATACCCCTTTTAATCATGCAGTGAGCCTACCTCAATCATGTGAAAATCACAAGTTAAACTTTGGATTTTCACATAAAATCAAGCGGTGCGAGCTGGTGTTTTTCTTTGACGCGATACCCTGCCCTGATAAAATTACCTACAGAAATAATTTAATGTTTGGTAAATTTATCATGAAGACGGCGATGGACCCCATGGTTTAGACAGCCTGAGCATAGAATTAAGCTCTGAGCCAGCGTATTGAGAGCGAGGCATCAGGCGGCCTCGGCAAATGGATGCGGTAGACCGTAGTAAACCTCATCCGGAGTTAAATTGTCAAGCGCCTGGTGAGAACGCTCCTTGTTGTAAAGTTGGAACCACTGGCTGAGCCCCTGGCGCAGCTGGGTTCCGTTGTCAAAAGTCCAAAGGTAAAGATATTGATATTTAATGCTCCACCACAGCCGTTCGATGAAAATATTATCCTGGACCCGGCCGCGGCCGTCCATGCTGATTTGAACTTCATGCGATTTTAAGAGGCCTGTAAAGGCCTGGCTGGTGAACTGAGCCCCTTGGTCGGTATTGAAAATCTCAGGGCCGCCATGCCGCAAAAGGGCGTCTTCCAATGCCCCGACGCAAAAATCGGCTTCAAGGGTGTTGGAAAGCTGCCAGGATAAGGGTATACTTTATGGTCTGGATGCGGCCGGCTGGTTTTAGGCTTCGGGTAGATGGCTTCAATGCCCATGATCCGCATCAGGTGCTGGACGCGTTTACGATTGACTTTGTAGCCCTGACGGCGCAGGTAATTTCGCGTAGAGCGACTTCCCCATGAGGGGTTTTTTAGATATTGTTCATCGATCAGACGCATCAGCTTCAGATCATCGGATTGGATCCACTGGCGTCGTTTGTAGTACCTGGATGAGCGGCAGATGCCCAACATCCGGCACTGTCGGGATACACTCAGCCTCTTTTCCGTGGGATCGATCATCTGGTTACGCTGCCCACGGTTTAGAAGCCGAGTTTGCGTGATAAAAAATCGTTTTCTACCTTTAATTGGCCGATCTGCCGGTGCAGTTCATCGATTTTGGTGTCCACCTGCTTTCGGGTCTTTTGGGACTTTCCGAAAATTTCGGCAGCGCCCTCCAGCAGGGAACGCTTCCAATTTGTGATCATGGTAGGGTGATCCGACCTTGGCCGATGCCATCCTGGACCGCCTGGTTCATAACGCTCACAAAATCACTTTGAAAGGAGAATCCATGAGAAAAATCCATTCGTCCTTGACGAAATCCAGCAAGTCTGAGAAATAGGAAAAAATCTGGCGTCGCTTCGCTCCGATCCAGTGGTCAGTTTGCAGCGGAACTGCTGGTCACAATAAAGCGGAACAGGTGGTCAGTATCCTCCGGAATCGGTGGTCAGTTTGAGCGGAATAGGCATATGCGAAAAAAAAAACTCATTTGACTTAGAAACCATAATCTGAGATCTATAAAAAAATTAGCGTCGCTTCGCTCCGATACCCGGCCGCTTTCATCCGGAATCGGTGGCCGGAATCATCCGGATTACGTGGCCGACTTCCCCGGAATGCGCATCTATACCAGATTGAGGGCTACTCTTTCAAAATGTGCGAAAAATATTATACGTTATCCGGCGGAATACGCAATTTAACTCCTGATGAGGTTTACTACGGTCTCCCTCATCCATTTGCAGAGGCCGCCCATGCCTCGCTCTTAATACGCTGGCTCAGAGATTTACTCTATGCTCAGGCTGTCTAAACCATGGGGACCATCGCCAGAATTAGTAACTGTTCAAAAGAAGGCTATATATCGGTTCTTATCTGCTCTTTATCTTTTACTATCATTTGATAGAAGGTAGATGTGATGTCATCATTGGTAAATTCACCGGTATTTCTGTGCCATTTAATAAGCCAATTACACATGCCAAGTATTCCAAAGGTTACAATTTGGGTATTCAACCCTTCAAAGCTGCCCGTTTTTTCCTCTTTTACCTCATCGACTAATTTTTCAAAGCATAAAGCATAATTTTTTCTTGCTAGTGTATATTTTCTTTTGTTTTTTTTTGAGAGGTAATTCAAATTATTATGAAATACATTCACATTATACCTGTATTTTAGCAATAAATCGACGTGATTTCTAATTGCTTCTATAAGTTTCTTTTTAGGAGAATAACTCTTGTTACTCATTATTTTATGTAAATTAAAGCTAACCTGATCGATGGAAGTTTTCATGACAGCTAATAGAATCTCTTCTTTGCTTTTAAAGTAATGGAAGAGCGTACTTTTATGTATTCCAACAGCATTCGCAATTTCTTGTAAAGACGCACCCTTATAACCCTTTTGACTCATAAGGCAACTCGATACATTAATTATGTTTTCATATTGAATATTGTTTTTATTTGACATCATGAGCTCCAATAAACTTACATTCAATATTCTTAAAGGTTAAAATACTACTATAATATCTTTGTAGAAAATGAACGTATTTGCGCTATGTATAATTTGACCTATTAAATTTAGTTTTGATCTAAACCCTCCACCTCTGGTGGAGGACCCGGATAGGTTCTACCGATCCGGTGAGAAATAATATAGGTAATTCCCCCGGGAAAGCCCCGAAGGGACAAGCTGGAGGAATTACCTATGCATGATTGGACGAGTTTATCGCATGTCAGATGGGATTGCAAATACCATGTGGTATTTGTACCCAAGTATCGTGAGAAGAAGCTATACGGGAAGTTTCGGGCTCGGGTTGGCGAGATATTGCGTGATCTATGTCGCCAGCGCGGAGTGGAGATACTGTAAGGGCATTTAAGACCCGACCACATCCATATGTGTCTGAGGGTTGCACCGAAGTATAGTATAGCGTTTGTAATTGGGTTTTTAAAAGGCAAGAGTGCCGTCTTGATCCATCGGAGGATTTTGGGCAAGAAACGGGTATCGGGCCTGCACTTTTGGGCCAGAGGATATTGCATCAGCACGGTTGGGTTAGATGTAGAAACCATACGCAAATACATCCGTGAGCAAGAAAAAGACGAACAAGAACAACTGGACTTAGAATTTGATGAGTAGCCCCAACGGGGCTTTCCCAATGTTACCGCCCCCCTATGGGGGGCTTCCTGAGGCCACCCGCTCTGCGGGTGCGAGACTCACTTTAGCTATTCTGCCGTACTTGCTTTCTTTATTTTCGCGTGTGTTATTTTTCATATGGCAAACTGTTGTCTGAAGAGGCGATCTTCAAGCTGACGAACAACTCCTGTATTTGGAAAGATATCGCGCTTCAGAAAAAAATTCAAGAGAAATTCTTTTTAAACTTCCAAACAACCATCTTCACAGAGTATTTTATTCGTGCCATAAGGGTTGCCCCTTTTAATAGAAGAGGCGACCTGATGTCCATGCAATTATCCCAGGCGGAAATTTTAGTACATAAGCAAACCTGTTGGAAGCAGCACATTGAGAGCGGGCGTTCCTGCAAGGCGATTAACTATACGCTTCATAACTGGAAGTGTGGCTGGTCCGTTATGTTGAAAACGCCTATCTGAGGCCAGACAACAACATTGCTGAGAATGCGATCCGCTCTTTTGTTTTGGGAAGAAAGAACTGGCTGTTTTCTGGTCATCCAAACGTGGCTGAAGCCAGTGCAACCATATTCAGTCTGATTGAAACCGCCAAGGCAAACGGCCTGAAACCCTATGGGTACTTTCGCTTCCTGTTTGAAAAACTTCCCCATGCTGAATCCGAAGAAGATTACAAGAAGTTGCTATTCCGGTATATTGACCCCGGTCTTCACATTGTTTCTTAACCGGTGCAGTTTAATAAGCGCTTACGAAGTTATTGATATTCCAAAACCCGGTGCCATTCCTATTTCTGCTTTCCCATTCTGAATGTTTATACCTACAGTTGGATCGTTTCTTAATGCCTGAAATTCCCCAACCTCGCATTCTTTATCAACATTAGGTGACAATGCTACAAAATGAATCTGAGCGGCATCGATTATTGATGGTCCTGCAACTCCTCCCATATGCACACGTAACCCAAATGCATGACAAATTTCAGATACACGCCGACATTCATCAAGTGAACCCATCTTAGTAACTTTTACAGAAATGATGTGTGCTGCTTTATGTTTGCATATAGAAAAGGCTGTAATAGAATCTCTAACACACTGGTCAGCCATGATAGGTATCGAACTTTCGGCGGTAACCTGTGCCATTCCATTTATATCCTTTCCACTGACAGGATCTTCAATCAAAACTACAGCATAAGGTTCGAGAGCACGGCTAAGTGCAATGGCCTGATTCGGAGTATAAGCGCCATTCGCGTCTACTGCGATCCAAATTTCATCGCCAAAAGCCTGACGCAATATACGAATTCTCTCTGTGTCCTCCTCAATGGTTGTACCAATTTTAACCTTCAGATGCCTATAACCCTGATTTACAAGATTTCGAGCAGCCGCTTCCAGTTCGTTCAGTGGTTTAATACCAACAAATCTAACCACCGTTATACTTTGACGCACAGCACCGCCTAAAAGGACATAACATGGGAGATTAGCTATTTTCCCTATTAAATCGTAAAGTGCAAGATCAGCAGCTAAAAAAGCCAGGGGGTGAACATTTTTGGCCTTAAGAGCATTACGTATTTTGTTACATGAATAGACATCTCCATCATTCAATACATCAGTCACTGGCCCATTAATCTGCTCCTCCAGTGCATCTGCTGTAATTTCAGTCGGATGTGCGGCGGTACCCCCAATACCCACATGGTTGCCAGCAGAAACTTCAAGAATAATTGCATCAACATGACCTGATTTATATGCTGATGTTTTCCAACTCAGGTCAACGCGAGGCAAACTGATACGCCTAACACACAACTTATTAATTTTATAAATATTTTTCATTTTTACCCCTTCATCTAATTCAAATGATAGTCTACTTCCACTTGGATTATTAGTTCGAAACGTCTTAACTGATACAAAAGTATTTTTAAACTATATGACTTTTTAAAATAATACGTAATGTTTATGAGGCTGTCTGATAACTATCAGCCAGGAAACATGACAAAATATTGTTTCCCGCTAATTCGTTGCATTTTTTTCAAGCCAACTGATTTAAGGCTATTGGCCATTAACCAAGATCGATGAAAAATATAAATTTCCCAAAAAAAGTAGACACGGTCAAGCGCAAAGTTTCACTTTTTGTTTTTCATATTCTGCCGGGCAGAGATATCCCAATGTTGAATGCCTTCTCTGCCGATTGTAGAACACCTCAATATATTTAAAAATGGAATGTAAGGTGTCCTGGTGACCTTCGTAGCGTTCATGATATACCAACTCGGTTTTAATAATCCCGAAAAACGACTCGGCCACGGCATTGTCCCAGCAGTCTCCCTTGCGGGGCATGCTCTGGACAAATTCATTTTTTTGCGAGTTCCTTGCGGAAGTCATTGCACGCATATTGAACCCATCGATCCGAATGAAAAATAACCCCCTTGTCCGGATGACGGCTTCTGATCGCTCGTTTTAACGCCGTGACCACCATTTCGTAGCTCAACGAACTGCTCAACGCCCAGCCGACTACCAGACGAGAAAACAGATCGATGATCAACGTCAAGTACAGCCATCCCGTGCGCGTAGCCAAATACGTTATGTCCGATACCCCCGCGCTTTGTCTGGCGCATCCGTGTTAAAATTACGTTCCAGCAGATTCAGCGCTACCGGAAAATAGTGTTTGCTATCGGTGGCCACCCGGCTCTTGTGCTCGCCCTGCGGCCTCGATCTTGAAGCTCTCGGGTGATTTTGGGGCTTCCGTAGCAGCCCTTGCTGCCGTCATAGATCCCGGATCTGGACATCCATCCGCTCATTATCGATATTCCGCCGGGTCGGCTTTCGCCCCCAACCCCCTGAATGAATACCATTTTTTTTGGTTAAAAAGAGAAAAGATTTTTATTTAACCAAACTCCCAGCCGTAAATGGATGTGGTATTAAAAAGATCATAATAAAATGCCACCTTTAACTAAGGATGGATTAGGATACGCTTTGCGACTATTTCGGATTCCCATATTGACTAACATCTCTGCGGTCTTTATACTGGCAGCGACACAATCGATTACTGGAACGCCAACCTTTAGGCTTAACTCCTTTGCTGATAAATGATTTGGTACCATCGTAACACCCCGAGGCAAAATAATTTCTGCATCTTCATCTAAGATTACCTGTTTTCCAAGTTTGATCAACCGTTTTTTTAGGACCTCGCGCTGATCGGTCATTTCTCCTAAAGGAATATCGATAGCTCGAATAGAAGTAACGAAATTAGTCATGCCAATTTCACGAATGAATTTTCTTGTGTTAGGAATCATTGTTCGCTGGTAAACAAAAACAGCTATTCGTGTAGCTATATTCGCAGCCAAACAAAAGCCGCTGCGACCCATTCCAACTACAGGGATATCGACCTGATAACGCGCAGCATCAACGCCTATGTCAAGTGTTCCGTAAGGGATAACAGCATCATAGCCACTCGCTTGAGCTTCCTTTGCCTTTTCTACAACTTGAGGACCAGCCATCATTATCAACATTTCGTTGTCAGCATTTCGAGTAAAACGAAATACATCTCCTTTAATTTCTTCAAATTCTATTTTGGTGCCTAAAGAAGCAGCTGCAACGACATGTTTAAATCGCAATTCCTTTTCTGCTTTCTCGTACTGCCCGTGAATAACCAATAATTTCATAATATCTCCTTTTGATGTTTATTCCATAGATCAATAGTGTCCGGTTAAGATTGTTTTAATTTAATATAACCAATTGAAAACGTTTTAAATAATATCTTATTTAGAGGTGTTATCTCTTGAGTTTTTGACGATAGCCCAGTAGAGCCTTTCTCGCGGGCTTCATTACGACAGTTGAAAAGAGTGGCTTCGGAAATGCCTTCTTCTTGGGACAACTTTTTGATGGACCGGTTGTGCGACGGCATCATTTTCCGCAGAACGGTCTTCTTTACGTTCAGGTGAATATCGAATGAGTGCTCCTTCTGCCCCCTCTTATAGCGGGTTTTATCTCATGCGACAACTATCCTAACACAGGGGGCTGGCCGTCCGAAGAGGACTATAAAATCATCAAGTCTCATATCTAAATGGAAAACTTCTCCGGCAAATCCGCTCTGTCGGTTTATCAGGATTTTCACGCCAGAGTATTGACCAAAAATATCGCCACGATCTTCGCATTGCCGGTCAACGATTGGCTGGCTGCCGAAAGTGTGACAGACCGAAAATACAGCTACCAGGTTAACTTCACACAGGCGTTGACTTCAGCCAGAAATCTGTTGCCACTGTTTTTTCAAAGATCCAAAAGAAAGATTAAGCGTATCATCGATGCATTATTTGAGTTGCTTGCAAAAACCATCGAACCTATAAGACCTGGACGCCAGTACCCGCGGAATCATTGGGTATCGTTTAGAATATATTATGTCTGCTACAAACCGATCGCTTAAGTTAACGACATTGACTTCAAATACATTTCATTATTAATGTTACGGTGCCTTAATTAACTCTTCTATTAATATGATCCCAGTATTTTTCTTTAACTTTTTTTCTCATTATCTTTTCCGACTCACTTTTTGGCAAGTCCAGTACAAAGTCTATCGTCTTTGGTATTTTATAATCGGCTATTTTGCCTCTGCAAAATTCTTGCAGATCTAGTTCATTAAGCTCAATTCCGTTCTTCAGTACAACGACAGCTTTCACCGACTCTCCCCATTTTTTATTTGGAACTCCAATCGCGACTGCCTCAAGAACAGCTGGATGCCTAAATAGTACTTCTTCTATTTCTCTTGGGTACACGTTCAGTCCCCCTGTAATAATCATTTCATTTTTTCGGTCTACTATATGGATATAACCTTCTTCATCAACTCTTCCAATATCACCTGTATAAAACCAGCCGTTTTTAAAAGCTTCTTTGGTTGTTTTTATGTTGTTCCAGTATCCTTTCATTAAGTTATCACCTTTCAGCACAATCTCACCTGAATTATTTGTTGCAGCTCTGTTTCCATCGTTATCAACGATTTTTAATTCTGCAAAGGTTGATTCTTTGCCAGCTGAGTTCAATATATTGCTGTTGCGTTTTGTCTTAGCCTTTAAATGATCGTCTTTTGTTAAAATCGTTATAGGCATAAAAGCCTCTGCTAAACCATAAGCTTGGATGAAAACATTGCCAAATATTTTAATTGCTTCCATCATCCTTTCTGCAATTATTGGAGACCCACCATAAAGTATTGTGTGTATTGATGACAAATCATATTTACTTAATTGTGCGTATTCCAAAAGCATATAAATAACTGTCGGAACCATAAACATAATTGTGACTCTTTCTTTTTGTATTTTTTTCAGAACATCAATTACATTAAATCGCGGCATTATTACGTGCCTCGTCCCACTTATAAACGCAGGTAAAATGAATATTATTGGAGCAAACATTAAAGGTAAAAGGGTCAATAAAACGTCTCTATCTGTAAAACACCACACATCATGAAGTATACTTTTTATCACCCACAATATAGCTCTATGTGTCTGTATGGCACCTTTTGGCGTTCCAGTTGTCCCACTTGTGTAGATTAATGCATATATATCATCTTCATACACATCGATACCCGGTTCGTCTTTTGTGCCTGAAGAAATTAGTTCTTCATAATCTATCATATCTTTATAATTTCCTGAAAGAGTAACGTAATTCTTTAGGTATTTCAATTTTTTATACAACAATTCGATATTATTGAAAGAACTCTCATCAACAAACATGGCTTTTGGTTTTGAATCGTTAATGATGTGAAGGAGTTCATTCGGTGTGAGTCGTGCTTTGAGAGGAACTCTAATAATACCGCATTTTGCCATAGCAAAGTCAGTTTCTATGTATTTGTGCGAATTACTTGCTAAAACTGCAACTCTATCACCTTTTTTAATACCAAGCCTTAATAATGCATTTGAAAGGCAGTTTACTCGTTCATTAAGGACAGAGTAGGAATAGCATATATTTTCAAACTTAATCGCTGGTTTTTCGCCATATTTTTCAGTTGATTTTAATACTAATTTACCGATATTCATTGAATATTATCTCCACATCATCAATACTATACAATACAACATCTCATTAGCTTTGATTTTACTTTAGTATAGTGATTATTAAATGGTTGATTTCAACAATTGGCGTGCAATGATCATTTTCTGTATATTAGAGCTCCCTTCCGTAATTATAAAACCACGTGTATCTCTTACATATCTTTGTATAGGATATTCCATTGAGTAACCATAAGCGCCATAAATTTTTAATGCAACATCGGCAGCCTTGACTGATGTTTCACAAGCAAAATTCTTTGCTGCAGCAACCTCCAGAATATCATTAACTCCTTTGTCCTTATTAGCTGCTGCTTGATAGACGAGTGATTTTGCCGCTTGAAGATTAATAAATATTTCCGCAATCTGTTCCTGGATCATTTGAAACTCGCCAATTGACTTTCCAAATTGTTTTCTTTTTTTTGCATAATCGATACATTTATCAAGACAAGCCTCTGCAACTCCGATACCTCTAGCCGCGGCAAATAAACGGGTGTTCCCTAAAAGTCCCATTACAATTTTAAATCCTTCGCCCTTTTCACCTAAAAGTGAATCTTTAGGAACTTTTGCTTCATTAAATATGATTTCGCCGACCTTGGAACACCTCTGCCCCAGCTTGTCGAATTCCGTAGTCTTTATACGTTCATTATTTTTCATATCGACAATAAATGCAGATATACCATGATGTATTTTTGCCTTATCTGTATAAGCAAAAACCAAACCGATATCTGACTCTGATGCATTCGTAATCCAAGTTTTAACACCACATAGTACATACCCGTCATCCATCTCACTTGCGCTCATCTCCATTGAGGCGATGTCAGAACCGGCATTAGCTTCGGTCACAGCAAAACATCCCAACAATTCGGCTGTTACCAATCTGGGAAGGTACTTTCGCTTTTGTTTTTCATTACCATTTTTCAATATGGCTAACCCAGGCCCAACTGTTTGAGTTAAAAAGTTTCCTGCATAGGCGGGACTAACCTTGGCAATAGCCTCTGTAATTAAAATAGAGGAAAGATAGCCGGCATTCGTTCCTCCATATTCTTCTGGAATAATCGTTCCCCAAAAACCTAGTTCGCCCATTTCCTTAACTATCTCTTTACGAAACTTTCCTTCCAGTTCGTCCGTTTCATGAAATGGAGCTATCCTATTAGTTGCATAATCTGCTGCAGCATCTCTCATGGCTTTTTGTTCTTTTGTCAAATCATATGTCATTTCAAAACCCTCCATCTTCATGCATGCTATTCATAAGTATTAACATGATTGTACTCCTCCAAATATACTTACGAATATAAGAAACTAAATTCCATACTTCTCCCATTTCTTGGAAACCATTTCCATAGTTGCATTATCTGGATAAGCGAGAACTGCAAACTTTTCTCCCCAATATTCGTCTGTCCGTGGCCTATCGATCGGCCTAGTCGCGTCAATTAACATCCTCATTCCTTTGTTCCCACCAGCACTAAGCCTATCTTTTACATGAACAATTGGATCGAGAGCACTAATCCAACCGGGAAATTTGATAATGTCCGTAGTTGGATCGACTCGATAACCAATAGCCCAGAAAACTTTATTCAAGTCGTAAATGTCGACCTCTTGGTCACAAATAATAATATTTTTGCACATCATATTAGAAAGATGAGAACTCCACACATTGGCAGCAGCCTGATGAACTTGGCCATAATATCTATTATCTATTTGTATTATGAGGTTAACATAAGCTGTGCTTGGATCGTTGTTTACCCCTGTAACACCAGTCATTCTTTCATTAAGAAGATCCCATATTAGAGCGCTATGACTCACTGAACATATCCGATGGTCTTCATTTATTGGTACACCTTCCAATGTTCCTTGCAAAATTGGGTCATTTCTGAATGTAATGCAATTAACCTTTAAAGGAGGTCTCAAATTTGCGGGGCCATAATATCCAGTATATTCCCCGAAAGGGCCACAGGTTATAAATTGATCTCTATCTGTAATTATTTCGCCCTCTAATACTATTTCACTAGATGCGGGCACATATAGATCGACAGTTTCGCATTTTATTAACTCAACCGGCTCTCCTCTCAGTGCCCCCATTATATCATATTCGTCTACACCTGTAGCAACGGGCGCAGCAGAAACAGCTGGTAGCACTTGGTCCCATCCAATTGATACGGCTACTGGTATATTTTTGCCTTTCGGTCGATATTTCCTCCAATGAAACCAGATGTGTTGACCCTGGGCAACAGACATAGTTGTTGTCTGTTTGTCATGGATCATTTGTCGGTACATCCCTACATTTGTCCAGTTTGTATCGGGATCTTTGGTGACAACACCATGAAATGTCCCTATATATCTTCCTCCATCACGCTTCAACCAGTGCGGAGTTGGAAATTGAAACAAATCAACATCATCACCTACTAATATATTTTCCTTACAAGGGCCGGAGTTTACAACAACTGGTTTTACAGGCTTTTTAACCCTTTCTCTCCACGTAAGAATTAATTCTTTGTATGGTGTATTTTTTGGAAGACCAAGCATCAGAGCGACCCTGGCAAATGTTGACAAAGAGCAGGTTAGTAACTTCTTGCCGATTGTATTTTTATGATCTTTGATATTTTCAAAAAGAAGTGCTGGACCATTCATATCAATGTTTTTTCTGGCGATTGCTCCGATTTCTAGATCCCAATCTACCTCGTCAGATATTCTGCTCAATTCATTTTCCTTTTCCAACGTATTAATCCAATCTCTTAGATCCCTGTGTGCCATCATTAACCTCCTCATATTCTGAATTTGTGTTTAGAACCTGTTCATTGTTATTTTAGAATCATTAAACAATCTGCTGCAAAGACGCCTCTACCTTTTGATAAAACAATTAATGGATTAATTTCAAACTCTTCAATAAATGTTCCATAACAATCAATAAAATTTGCTGTCTGCAACATAAAGTCTACTAGCCCTTCAATATCTTTTTGTTTTTGCCCTCTAACGCCTTCAAGTAACTGGTACCCCTTGGTTTGTTTTATCATTTTTTTTGCATCACTTCTAGATAAGGGTATTATCCTCATACTAACATCTTTAAAAATTTCAACAAATATACCTCCAAATCCGAACATTAAGGCCCATCCAAAATCTGTATCGTATTGACCCCCAACAATGCACTCCACACCTACTTCTTTAATCATTTCAAGTATTACTACTTTTTTAATCTCTGCATTTGGCTTATAGCAACGAGCATTTTTTAATATATTGTTATAAGCACTCATTAATTCATCATCGTTTTTTATGTCTATCTGTATTGCTCCTGCATCACTTTTATGTAGTATTTCATGTGAATCAACCTTAATCACGACAGGATATCCTATTTTTTTTGCAATCGTTATAGCTTCATTTTGTGAATACGCAATATTTCCTTTATTGATATTAAACCCGTTCATTTGTAAAATGTTTTTTGCTTCATATTCTGTTAATATTTTATTTTGATCTTTTTGCCTTGCTCTAAAAATATCAATTGTTTTGGTTTTTACATCTTTTGATGGCAATATATTTTTCTTTATTATAAGCTTCACATCACTATTTTCTTTGTTTTCACTTAAATATTGATTGTATTTAATCACAGCATTCACCGACCGAATGCATCTAAAGGGCGTCTCATAGATAGGTATTTTAGCTTCACGTATAATTTCTATCTGATCATCAGCCAATTTGGTGGCCATCCAACACATTACAGCTGGCTTTTTTCTTCTTGGTATTTCTTTAGCGATTTTATTGGCACAAATCATTGCTAAGTCCTCTACAACCATTGTAAACATGATGATTACTAAGCCGATGGCATCATCTTCCAAAAATATGTCTAAAGCATCAGTAAATATCGCTGGATTGTTAATCATTTGTGCTGTCAAATCTACTGGATTTTCAACTGATCCATAATCTGGTAAAACATCTCTTAATTTCTTTTTTGTAGTTTCTGATAGATTTGCCAAATTTAGGCCATATTTTTCACATTGGTCAGCCATTAATACACCCGCAGCTCCTGAAGTAGTAAGAATACCAATGCCATCTTTTATTGGTTCTTTTAATTCCGCAAAGAGTGTTGCGATATCAAAAAGTTCTTCGACACCTTGAACCTCAATTATGCCTTTTTGAGCAAAAGCACTACTTACAATTTTTGAAGAATTTGCAATGTTTCCGGTATGTGACAAAACAGCTTTTGCTCCTCGCTTTGATGTCCCACCTCTTAATAATATTAGAGGCTTTCTCGCTCGATTAGCTTTTTCTGCAACATCAAGCATTTTATTCCCGTTTTTAATGCCTTCTAAGTATCCACTCATAACTAATGTATCCTTGTCTTCGATCATATAATTGAAACAGTCCCAGACATCAATGTCAGCTTGATTACCAATGCTAATCCATAAACTAAGTCCGATATGGCGCTGTTGAACAAAATTAAATACAGATCCGCCAAAGGCACCGCTCTGACTGACGAAGCCAATATTTCCTGGCGTCAATCTTTCGATCGCCAATGCTGGTGTAAAGCTTGCAATCATAATCTTTTGCAGATTTATGATTCCTTGACAATTAGGACCTACTAAACGTAGATTTCCCTGTTTGGCAACTTCAATTATTTCATTTTCATATTTTTTGCCTTCTTCCCCCATTTCGCCGAAACCTGAAGCAAAGATTATACCAAAAGGGACTTTCTTTTTTATGCACTCTTTTACGCTATTAATAACAAGATTTGCTGGTAAAGCAATTATAGCAAGATCTATGGTATCAGGAATGTCACCAACGCTAGCATAGCAGGGGTATCCAAGTATTTTTCCATTCGTTACTCGTGGATTTACGGCATAGATTTTAGCAATCGTCCCATGTTTCAAAGACCTGGATATCGGTCTGCCACCAATTTTTTCAGGATCCGTTGATGCTCCAATAACTGCGATTGTCTTAGGGTTCATTAATTTGTTCAAATTAGGATAATTATATGTTGCCATTGCAATATTCCTTTGTATTTCAGTTCATCTCATATTAAAAATCGTTAGATCATTAGATGTATGAAAAGATAAAGAGTCATATTTTTATTTTAACTAAAATTTATGTTTCATTTATCTATGTATATTTGTTTATCCTATATAACCTTTATGCATGTTTTTACCTTTTATTCATAGTTTCTTTTTTCTACAGCTTATCATACTAAACAGTTTTGATAGGCATTGTTCGTTTTCTAAATTATCAATGAAAGCAATTATATTTTCCGCGTCTATTTTATCTATATGGTTTTTAGAATAAGTTATACAATCATTAAATTTTTTTATTAATTCTTTTTTTGATATCGGATTTTTCGGGCTACCTGATGGGGCATAAACTTCATTCCGGAAAACCCTCCCGTTTTTATCAATTATTTCGACGATGCCTGGATCAATTGGTGCTGAAGTTCCTGTAGTTTTACATGTAATCAGTCGTGCAATTTTAAGTACCTGTGGATCGCTAATCATTGAAGTTGTAAAATCTATTAATCTTATTTTACGCCTTACAATGGAAACAGCTATAGTAAATGGAATGCTAAATTTCGCTTCGATACTTGTTTTGGGCTGTCTACGCTGACTTATGGGAAAACAGAGTCTAGAGCCCATTTCACCAACTACTATTTTTATTTTTGTTATGTCCTCTGGCAAAAGATTATGCATTTTAACTATGTTCAAAGTAGCATCAATAAATGAGTGGGTAACACGGCAGGATGGATATGGCTTGAAGCTGATATTGCCACATTGATATTTAGATCCAAGCCCATCTATCAGAAAATTACGGTTATAATTACCACCATAATATTGATGGAATAGACCGTTTTTCCCTTCCAGAGGACAATTGGCTGCTGCTATATCCGCCTGTGCCAATAGGGCTGACAATACTCCCGCTTTATTGACAAATGAATTTCGAATAGAGCGAAATGTGCTTGTAGGATCTTCGGCCATTTCCCATGTACCAGATGCTTGATGCAATGCTATTCCTACAGCATTAGACAGTTGTTTTTTATTTAATCCGATTATATATCCAGCAGCGACAGCTGAACCAAATACTCCAAGTAACATAGGTGAGACCCAACCAAAACCCATAGGATTTTTGTTTATTGCACCACCTATTCTTGTTAAAATTTCATTGGCTACTGTTATCGCCATAATCAGCTGCTTGCCTGTTGTATTAGGATTTCTCTCAGCCATTGCCAAAGCAGAAGGAACTGTTACTCCTCCCGGAGCTACAGAGTAATCGTCACTTGTAGTATAATCAAGGGCATGTGAAAGGGCGCCATTTGCGAAAGCTGCCATCCAACAAGGATATTTCCCTCCGAAACCAATTATGGAACTCTCTTTTTTTCCGCCGCCTTTCTTTACTAATTTGATCAAGGGGATTACAGAATCCTCGAGTGTAGTGGCACCAAGCATTACACCAATCGTATCTAAGAGAATCATCTTAGACTGGTTAATTATAGATTTTGGGATATTGCTATAAGCCAAATTATTGGCGAATTCAGTTAATATAAAACATGCATCATCATTTCTCATTGCAAACTCACTTTTTAGATTATATGCTTTATTGTAGCACTTATTTATTTCTGAGCTTTCTTAACAACAACAATATACAAACTTTAAGGATAAAAATAAGAAACTACCTGAATGTTTTTTTATCTAAATTAGTCTGTTCTATAGAATGAGCCTATCTTTAGTATCTCTACTGGGATCAACTCATTAAGATCTTGCATTCTAAACCAAATCCATCAATTATATTTTTTAATTTGTCAATTTTTTCCATAGATGAGGAAGTCACATTATGCATCATATACTGTCTATCAAGCATTTTATATTTATGAATTCCTAAACGGTGATAAGGTAACAAGTTGATTTCAGTTATTGTGTTAAATTTTATAAGTTCTTTACAAATAGAACTAATATTTTCTTCGGTATTGTTTGCACCTGGAATAACAGGGATTCTTATGATCACTCTTGCTCCATTATATAGAACCTTTTCTAAATTATTCAGAATGATATTATTATCGACTCCAGTAAATTTTTTATGTATAATTGTGTCAGTTTGTTTAATGTCGTATAATATCAGATCACAGAATTTAATTATTTCGATAAATGCATCAAAATTTACATATCCACATGTATCAATAGCTGTATGCACACCAAAATCATGACATCTTCTTAATAGCTCAATAGCAAAATCAGGTTGAGCCAGTGGCTCTCCCCCTGAAAGGGTAACTCCACCACCGGAATTTCTATAATAGGCAATGTCTTTAGCAATCTCCGTTATCAATTGAGGAATGGTTTTTTCCTCACCAAATATCTTAAGTGCTCCAAAGTAACAGACATTTACACAACTACCACAATTGTTACACTGATTCCTATTGATACTTATTCCCTTAGCTTTTAAAGAAATAGCGTTAGTTGGGCAAACATTTATGCATTCTCCACACTGATTACAAAGAACGTCATTGTGAGCAATTTCAGTTGAAAATGACTGGGATTCTGGATTTGAACACCACAAGCAACGCAATGGGCAGCCTTTAAGGAATATTGTAGTTCTTATGCCGGGACCGTCTTGGAGACTGAATCGCTGGCAGTTAAAAATAATTCCTTTTAATTTATTCATATACTTTCTCCATATGTATTATCTCTTTCTTTTGGAAATAGGTAATCACAGTCAAAACGTTTTTTTACAAAATTTATATAAGTATATAAATCTCATTTTTATAGGACATCTAGTATTACTTTACTTTTATACCCTTTCTTTAAATAACCATTTAAGTAAAAACCTGTACCACTAGTCAGAATACCAATAGCGCAAATAATTGTAATTTGAATATTCAAGAGATCCCATAAAAGAAATACTGAAGCCGCAACAAAAAATAGTATCCTCTGCAGCAACGTCAATTTTGTTATTAAGTAACCCTTAAATGCAGCACATATACAAACGGAACCATATAGTGTTACAATCCCTCTTACAATTACATTGAATATGCTGCCATCTAGCAGCAAACGACCGTCAACTGCAAATAAAAATGCTACAATGTAAGCGTTGGATGTAAGTCCAACTGATATCCATGCAGTTTCCCAAAGTTTTGAATTCGCAATTGGCACAGCAACATATACAGCTGCGCATACAGGTGGTGTAATTGCAGCAAGCATTGAAAAGTAAAAAATAAACATATGAACATTAATCATTTTTAACCCTAAGCCACCTAAGCTAGGCCCTAATACTGATACAGCAACAATATAAGCAGCGGTAGCTGGAAGTCCCATCCCTAAAACTAGAGTAGCTAATGCTGTCATTGCCAATGCCAAAATAATCGAAATCCTTGCCGCTGGTTCTACAAGACTTGTAAATATTACTGCTATGCCAGTGAGTCCAACAATCGCAACTACTATTTGAACAACGACTCCAAGTACGACGATATTAGCTATTGAATATCCAGTTTTTCCAAAAGAATCGATCATCTCAAAAAAGCGCGTTTTCATTTCCTTTTGATTCTTTGATGCCAGCAAGTAGCTTAAGATGCAACTTATAATCGACCAAAATCCAGCTGATCCTACAGAAAGCTTAGAAACAACCATTAGCCATATAAGAATTATAATAGGGATTATCAACGGACTAAGCTTTCTCACTTGCAAGATCTCTTTAATGGGTGGAATTTCATTACTTGGCAGTTTAGTTAAGCCAAGTTTACGCGCTTCTAGATAGATGTTAAAACTTACACTGCCAAAGTAAATGGCTGCTGGTACAATAGCCGCTTTCATTACCGAAATATATGACACACCTAGAACTTCTGCCATGACAAAAGCTCCAGCCGCCATTATAGGGGGAGCGATCAGCCCACCAGACGATGCTGCACATTCCACAGCCCCAGAAAATTCAGGCTTATATCCGCTACGTTTCATTAATGGAATTGTAAAAGCACCTGTAGTGGCGACATTAGCAATTGCTGATCCGGAAACCATACCCATAAGAGCGCTTGCAACCACAGCTATCTGTGCTGCCCCACCTCGGATGCGTCCAGCTGTAACTTTTCCTATATCTATCATAAGCTGTGAACCAACTCCTGAAAAAATTAAGTTAGCTAATATCATAAATAGAGGCACAACCGTTATTAGGACCCATAACATAAGTCCCCAAAAACCCGTATTCGTAGTCTGTAACTGCTCCATTACACGCCAAAAGGTAAATCCGCGGTGTCTCCAGATTCCAGGAAAATATTGACCGTAAAAAGCATATATAATCATTATTATCATGAGTCCCGGGATTAAAGGACCGAATGAACGCCACATTGCAATCGAACTTAGCAATACCCACAAAGTGGCCACCACAATGTCTATCAGTGTCGCCTCTTGTGGAAAATGAATATATCTGTTCGCATTTAAAGTAGTATAAATAGATATTCCTATGGCTAAAACGATACATAACATATCTAATATAGAAGGCGCATCTCTTTTGTCGTTCTTGTTAGTTGGAAAAACTGCAAAGCATAGGGCGAGTCCCCATCCCACCATTATTGGTCCGTGTTGCATTGGATGTACAATTAAATACTCTGCTGTTAAAAGCAAATATAGCGATCCCGCAAATGCTACTAAAAACAGACTTTGACGAATACTTTTACGAAGTTGTCTCATTATATTCTCCTATATTTATTAATTCAAAGAAGAAATATATTGTTATAAATTATTTCAAATAAGTTATTTTTATATTAAATGAGACATATTATTTTTCCTATAGTCTTGTTTGTTCCGACATCTTTTCTATACTAATTATTTATAAATAATTATTTAGACATTAATCTTTTCCTATGCTATATATGCTTGCATGTAAAAACTTGATAGTAGATAATTAATACAAACGCAATAAATAAATTGACAAATAACGGGTTTTATGCAAGCATATGTTCATGCGAAACCCCAGTTTAGAAGTGGTGCATCCTGAAGCAAGCCGAGACGGTTTGTTGCAGGCAGCCCGGG